>Ga0209631_10003695_pt1 | contig 17419 bp, 14 predicted proteins | sample COG_08_FD_184752 | JGI IMG/M metagenome (GOLD analysis project Ga0209631, IMG submission 184752) | Pelagic Microbial community sample from North Sea - COGITO 998_met_08 (SPAdes) (version 2) | ecosystem: Environmental > Aquatic > Marine > Neritic zone/Coastal water | place: Helgoland, sampling...
CCGCCATCGGCGGTTACAAGTGGGATACCCTCCCCGCGGATGTAAGGCCCGAGCAAGGTCTCCTCGGTCTCCGCGCGGGCCTCGGCGTCTTCGCCAACCTTCGCCCCGCCAACATCCTCCCCCAGCTCATCGACGCATCCTCCCTCAAACGCGAAATCGTCGAGGGCACCGACATCATGGTCATCCGCGAACTCATCGGAGGCATCTACTTCGGCAAACCCAAAGGCTTCGGCGTGGACGAGGACGGTAACCGCACCGGGTTCAACACCATGGTCTACTCAGTTCCCGAGATTGAACGCATCGCTCGAGTCGGCTTCGAGACGGCTCGGAAACGAAGCAACCGCCTGTGCTCCGTGGAGAAGTCCAACGTCCTGGAGGTGAGCCAGCTGTGGAAGGAGATCGTGACCAAGGTCCACGAGGAGGAGTACCCCGACGTCGAGCTCTCCCACATGTACGTGGACAACGCCGCGATGCAGATCATCCGCGCGCCCACGCAGTTTGACACCATCGTCACCGGCAACATCTTCGGCGATATCCTCTCCGACGCGGCGTCCATGCTCACGGGATCCATCGGTATGCTCCCCTCCGCGGCCGTCGGTACCGATGGCCCGGGGCTTTACGAGCCCGTGCACGGCTCCGCGCCCGACATCGCGGGCACGGACAAGGCGAACCCCCTCGCGCAGGTGCTCTCCGCGGCGATGATGCTGAGGTACCAGTTCGGCGAGGAGGAGGCGGCTGTTCAGATTGAAAAGGCTGTGAACGACGCGCTGGACGAGGGGTACCGCACGGGCGATATCATGTCCGAGGGATGCACCCAGGTGGGCTGCGTGAAGATGGGCGAGATTCTCATGGAGAAGATCAAGGCGTAAAAAACCCGTGACGTCGCGAGTAACACTTAGTGATGACCACCTTTTATTAACATAACCGACCCAGCACACTTCAAGTTGAATCTCTCGTCTAAATGTAAACACTCGCGAGCGTCACGTCAGGTTCTCGGTTTCCATCATGACCTGCTCCTGCGAGGGCGTGGGCACCCCCGCGACGGGGCAGCAGTTCACCCCGATGTGACCGCGGGTGATCTTCTCAACCTGAGCCTGAGCCAGCTCGGGGTTATTCACCCAGGTGTCATAAAAGGAAAACGGGCATTTTGCCACGCCTTTGTCGCCGTCGCCCGAAGCGTACACGCCCGTGTACCCGCGGTGCAGCAGCTTGAACAAGTGGTTCTGGCTCTGGTCGTTCTCCCGTGCGTCCCGAATGGCGGACACCGACAGCTGCGCGTACTGCACGCCGTCCGTCTCGGTGGAGCACTCGCCCAGAGTCCGCCCGTCGTTGCCGACGATGGCGGAGTGGCCAAAGTAGCAATAAACTCCGTCGTTGCCCGAGGCGTTTGCGACTGCGACGTAGACGTTGTTCATCCACGCCATGCACTTGGCGACCATGATCTGCTGCTCCTTGGCGGGGTACATGTATCCCTGGCACCGCACGATGAGCTCGGCGCCTTTCATGGCGCAGTCTCGCCAAATCTCGGGATAGTTGCCGTCGTCGCAGATGATGAGCGACATCTTGATTCCTTTGGGGCCGGTGGTGACGTACGTGCAGTCTCCCGGGTACCATCCCTCGATGGGGCACCAGGGGAGGATCTTGCGGTACTTTTGGACAATCTCACCCTCGTCGTTGATGAGCACCAGCGTGTTGTACGGTTGCTTCTTCGGGTCCTCGTTGCGCTCGCCCGTGAGGGAGAAGACTCCCCAGACTTTGGACTTTTTGCACGCGGCGCTGAACATGTCCGTCTCGGGCCCAGGGATGTTGACGGCGGTGGCGAACATCTCATCTGTGAAACACAAAGTTGGTACGGGCAAACAGTCAGAGAACCAAAAAACACTCACCGCGATCGTACATGATGCCCTGCGTGCTGTACTCGGGGAAGACGATGAGGTCCATTCCGGGCAGGCCCTGCTTCATCCCTTCGATCTTGGCACAAATCGCTTCGATATTCTTGTGCACGTCGTCGACCGTGTGCAGACGCGGCATCTTGTACTGGTAGACGCACACGCCGACGGTGTCGGGGGAGCTGGAAATGTCACCGTGGCGGGACATGGTATTTTCAGGTAAGTTCGCGGTGGTTGAAAGGCTGTGCGGAGGTGAGTGGCGGTGTCGGTGTCGGATGACCTTTCAATGCATCGCGAAAGGTCGCGGCAAAAGTCGCGGCTCTGATTTGCGTTTCCCGGGAAAAAAACACGTCATCACACCTCTTCGCCGCCGCACGACTACGCGAGACACCACGAGACGGTTCAACAAAAGAAACAATTACAGTCAACACACTGTGCGAGCGAACGATCTGGTCCTATGGTACACGGTTGGTCGTCGGTCGTCGCATCTCTCACATCCTCCTCCCCAACGCGTCATCCCCAGTAGCTCACTACCTTCGCGGCGAGCCCATTGAGTTGAGGACGTTGGATCTCTCACCCGCGCGCTCGATCCTCTCTTCGAGCGCAAACTTCTTCCGGAGCACCGGTCGCACGTCCTGCGCCTGCGCCAGCCTGGCGAGCAGCGGCATGAGCTTGAGCAGCTGCCTGTCGCTCTGATCGTCGAACCAGCTCTCGATCGGCACGCCGTTGTCCACCTGAAACCCGAACGCCTGCGGTGAGTTATCGACGATGATCGTCTTACCGAGGTCCCGTCCGAGCACGCTCAGGTCCTTCATGTAGTTGCCCTCCACCAGCACGCAGCTCTCGCGGTACAGACGGTGCTTGATGAGAACCTGGTTCGGGTCAATCTTGTTCAGTAAGCGCTCCGCGTATACTCTCTGAGACGCGGTGAACACGACAACTTCAAAGTGCCTCGCCGCAAACTCCATAAACTCGGTGAGGTACGGCCTTCGCTTCACGTTGACGATGTGCTGCTGGCCGTTGAACGTCACCGGGAACGAAAAGTCCGCCTCCTCGATGGTCTGCTCCAGGTTGGAGTGCACCAGGGTTTCGTCCAGGTCCAGTACCAGCGTGTTTTTGTTCTTGTGCACCGGGGACTTGCGGGGCAGGATGGGAGGTCGGTTAGCGCGGACGCACGAGCTCAGCGGGGGCAGGCCGTGGATGAACACCCACGGGTCAAACTCCTCGTCGTACTCCTCGTCATCCAGCTCGTCCTCGTACGTGTACTCGTCGTCCACGAAAGCCTCGGTGTACTTGCCGAAGCCATCCTGTAGCGCGCCCTTCCCGGTTCCGCCGGCGCCGTCGCCACCCCTCGACGACGCGGCGAGGACGGCGCCGTCGCTCTCCGTCTCCTCAGCCTCGTCGCTCTCGAGGCTCCTCGCGTCCTCGTCGTCATCCCCGTCTTCAACACGCACGGGCTCGGCGTCGGAGACATCCTCCGAGTCGGAGTCCTTACTCAGGATTGGGGGCTCGGGGGGCAGCCGAGCGGCGGGCGCGGGCGGGGCGCGAGACGATCGATCGGGCCGCGTCCTGACCGACTTGGCGCCGGGTGCGTTCGTCGTGGCCGCGCGTGTGGTCGCGCGTACACTCCTCGAACCTCCTCGGTTGGAGACGTCTTTATCCTGGTTCTTACCGCTCTTCTTCGCCTTCTTCTCCGTTTTGGACGACGAGAAGAATGAGAAAAACGGCGAAAAGATTGAACTCGTGCCGGATCGTTTCGTCTTGGACCCGCCCTTCTTCACCTTGCCCTTACGGCTGCCGCCCTCGTCGTCGTCGCCGTCGAACGCCAGGTTACGCGCCACCTGGTCGCCGGTCGCAGTGGGCGCCTTCGAACCTCCTGTTTAGTGTGGAAACGGCGTCGGGTCTCGGTCAACATTTTGGTTTTTTTGGGACGATGCGTTTGGCGATTTGCACTGAGTGGCGGGCATGGAACTGGAGCGCAATGCGGAACATGGAATCGTCGTATCGGGTTTGGTGAGATGGGGACTTGCCTTTACTCTTCCGTACACTGCTGGTTATGAACCCCGAGCCCGGCCCTTGCGCGTACCCCGACGCCCCGCGGGTCCGTTTGCTGGCGCTGTCGTCTTCATCGTCCGGATCCTCGTCGGCATTTCCGTCCCTCTTGCGCTTCGCCGCGCTCTTCCCGAGGCTCTTCAGCAGCGAGAATCCGGCGTTGATGATGGAGAAGGATGAGAGCCGACGGTCCTTCTTGGCGTCGCTGCGAAGGGAAGGGGCGATACGGGGCGACATCGAGGTCAGGTGGGTGTCGGGACGGCGCGAGATCGTCACGGAAAAAGGGGTGCCGCGGGCGTGTAAGGGGTACAAGTGTCAGATTGCAAATGTTCATCGCGGACGAGTCCCCTCTGCCGCGACTGGCCGGAGGAGACGAGTGATTGGCATGTGAATGTCGCACCTCGCATCCGGACTCTCGTATATGGTGGGCGGCATTTCGCCCCTGCGCGGTGTGGGCATCGCGGCCCGCGCTGTGCTGTGGCGCCCTGTTCAACCTCTCGGCACTCCGCTTTCCGTCACGAAACCAGGCGGGCGGAAATAATGCCGGTGAACCGGAACGCGCCACCAGCGCCAAACTGAAAGCAAACTCGAACCTCGGCAAAGATTGATGGAATAAAAGTAAACCTCCTCCGTCGGGTCGGTTCATCAGTCACTTGAGTGAGCACGAGAGCGGATCGCGGGCCCGCCGCACCGAGTGACGTGACCGCTCACTCGCTCTTTAGCACATCGACGGACGCGGCAGTTTCGCGCGTAGCGACTCGTGACCAGCGCCGACAAGTGTTGACACGCAGAGGAATTTTGCACGCACAAAAGCGGCGGAATCGATCGATCGGCGACTACATCGATGGTGGACGAAGGGTGGACCACCGTGGAGAAGAAGGCCCCGGCGGGGGCTGGGCGGACGTCGGGCGGTGGCAGGCCCGACCAAGTTGGACGCTCCGGCGCGAACAGGATGAGCGGTACGTACCGAACGCGTCCACCGCGCGGGGCGACTTTTTGTCCGCCGCCCCTTTTTCCCAAGTCGCAAACCCTCCCTTTGAAAAGGGCGAGGATTGATTGGTGACGGATCGCGCGCGCGTCCCCGTGCGACGCGGCATCCGGACCGCGTCCGTCCAGCTCCACACCCACCGCGCCGGACACATCCCCTCGGGGCACCCCTTCACCCCGCTCACCGACTGAACAAACCCCACCCAAACCCACGACCCCAATGCAGGCGACGGACGCAAAGATGGGCAAGGCCCGGGCGCGGGTCCCGGCGGCGGGTCGTCATCCGCGAGCCAGAACTCGCGTACCGGAGGGAGCGGACGGGGCACGCCCCGCACCGATACGAACGGCGGTGAGTTCGCGCCGCGTCAGCGCCGAGTGAGCGACTCGGGCCGCGGCGACGGCGACGACGGTGAAGGCGGCGACGCACGCGCGCGCCGCTCCGCCTCCACGCGCAAGGGCGGCGGCGACGAGAGCAGACAATCGGGTTCCGACGCGAAAACCAACACTCGCGCAGACGGACGCAAGTCCGACTCGGCCGGCTCCAACAACCCACACCGCGCACGCACGGACCGACCTAACAAGTCCGAGTACAAACCCGGGGACCAAATCAACGACATCGACACACTCCTCCAGGCTGTGTCCGTGTGCGCGCCAGGGGAGGTGGCCCGAGTGCTTCAACACTCGCAGTTCCGACCTGGCGCCCCCGCGTTTACCACCCTCATCAAGACATGCGGGCGCGCCGGCGGGTGGGACAAGGCGGTGGAGCTGTACCAGGCGATGAAGCAGAGGGGCGTCGCCGCGAACACCATCACGTGCTCCGCTTTGATCAACGCGTGCGGTAAGAGCAAACAGTGGGAGAAGGCGCTTGAGATTTTTCGCGAGATGAAAGCGGACGGCGTGGAGGCTAACATCTTCACCTACTCCGCGCTCATATCCGCGTGCGCCAAAGGGCGGCAGCTGGACAAGGCGCTGGAGATCTTCCGCGAGTGCCAAGCCGCGGGGGTGGAGCCCGACGCCATCACGTACGGCGCGGTCATCTCCGCGTGCGAGAAGGGCCGGCGGTGCGACGACGCGCTCGACGTGTACAAACAGATGCGACGCGCGGGTGTGGATGCCAACGTCATCACGTGCAACTCCGTGCTCGCCGCGTGCGACAAGGCGGGGCGGTGCGACGACGCCCTCGCGGTGTTCGAGTCGATGCGCGACGAGGGTATCAAGCCGGACAAGCACTCGTACGCGGCGGTGATTGGCGCGTGCGCGGCGGGTGGCAAGGTTGACGAGGCGATGCGTCTGTACCGCGCGGGAACAAAGGCGGTGGACCCGGACATCGGCATGTACACCGCCGCCATGCAGGCGTGCGCCGCTGCTAACGCCGGCTCGACGATGGGACAAGTCGATGGGTCAAATGGACCTAAGGGTTCCAAGAGGGGCGCCGCCGTCGACGCGGCGACGATCTGGCGGGAGATGCGGGAGAGGCTTCCGGAGCAGACGCCGGGCGCGGGCGTGGCGGCGGCGTGCATCGCCGCGTGCGAAGCGTCCGGGTCGTTCAGGTCCATGCTCGACGTCGTCGGCGCCGAACCGTGCTCACCTACCCAGGCGCGAAAGGACAGGGACGCCGAGGAGGCTGCCAACGCCGCGGCGGCGTCCGCGGAGGCTGAAGTGGCCCGGGCCAAGGTGGCGCCGCCGCCCGTGCTCACCGCCGCGGCGATCCTCTCGGGGAGGACCGCCGCGTCCGACGCCGCGGCCGCCGCCGAGGCTGCACTCGCGTCCGCGACACGCGACGCGAGGACAGCGGCGCTTACGACCCGCGCCAAGGGTGTGAGAACGGATCTGCCGACGGCGGCGTACGTGTCGCTAATGTCGGCGTGCGAACGCGGCGGCTTGTCATCCCGAGCCGTCGAGGTGTTCGCCGCCGCACGCGCCGCCGTCCCGAGTGCCGGCACGACAGCCGTGAGCGCGGACCCGAGCTGGTACGAACGCGCGCTGCGAGCCGCCGCCGCGGGCGGACTCGGCGAACCCGCGGCTGAAATTTTACGATCCATGTCCCGCGACGTCCCGGGCGGAGCCACCGGCGCCGCCCGGGCGTCCGCGCTGCAGGCGTGTCTCAACTCGCCCGCGGGGTCCCTGGGTGGTACCAAGGGACCCCACGTCGCCGCGCAGGTTTGGGCCACGATCAAGTCCGCGGTGGAGCACAGGGCTAAGGCGGACGGTAAGTCCGACGTCAGGCCCGCGGTGCAGGCGTGCCGAGCTTCAGCCGTGTGCGCGGCTAAAGAAGGCGACGCGAAACTCGCCGCCGATGTCCTCGGCACGGTGTCCTCCGTGGACGACGAAACGGCGCGCGATGCATCCGTGCTCGTGGCGTGCGCGGCTGCGTTCGCCGTCGCCGGTGACGCGTCGCGCGCGGCGGAGACGCTCGGGAAGAACGCCGACGCTTCTTCGCTCGTCGCGGCGCTCGCTAAAACCGCCGTCGCCGGAGCCAACAAAGCTGCGCTGGCGGTGCTCGCCGACGACCTGTGCGTCGCCAAGCTCGGGGGCGTGGGTGACGGGACGTGCGCGGCGGCTGCGGCGTGCGGCGAGGGACGCGGCGGCGACATCGACGCCGCGCTCGCTCTCCTCAAGGCGTGGGGCGAGAAGCACGAAGCCGCCTCTGTCGCCGCAAAGAAATTGGAAGATGGGAAGGAAGCAGCCGCCGCCACCGCCGTCGCGGCGCCCGATGCGGCGCCCGGGAGCCCGCCGGTCGACGCGGGGTCACCCGCGGTGAAGCAGGGAACATCCTTCGCGTTCGCCGCGGGTGCCAGGTCCAAGCCGGTGACACAACCGGCGACTGAGAACGGGGGGGAAGACGGAAGTGCCAGACGGGTCAAAGGATCCGCGAATGGGGAGAAACGAAACGCCAACGCGTCGCAGGGTAAGAAACGGGTGGATAGCGAGGGAAAGAAGGGCACGAAGCGCGGCGTCGGGGGTACGAACAACAAGGGGCCCGGTACCAAGGGATGGAACGCGGCGCCGGCCAAGCCGCTCATCGCGTCGTCGGTTAGCTTTGTGCCGGCGTCCGCGGTGAAGGCTGCGCCGTTTGTGCCGCTGAGTAAGCGGGACTCGGGCGGGGCGGCTGAGCTGGCGGCGGCGGCGGCGAAGCTGAGCGTCAAGGCTCCCGCGTTCACCCCCCGCGCCGCCGCGCCGGAGTTTGTGCCAAAGTCAAAGGACTAGTAGAACATGTCGTGTTGTCAAGTCAGATTCATGAAGTGGGTCTATAAAACCTTTCGCGTTTCGTCCCTCAGATGTCGATCAGGTTGCCCGTAGCCGGTTGAGGCGGCTGCTGCTGCTGCTGCTCCTGGGGAGGTTCCTGCTGCTGCTCCCCCTGGGCGCCTCCCTCCGCCAGCGATGCCGCGATGGCCGCCGCGATCATCGCCTCTTCCTCCGCCTCTGTCGCGGGCCTACCGCCGGGCGCGGGGTTAGACGATGTGTCAGATGTGTCAGCAGATCCATGTATCGGATCACCGCCGCCCACGTCCAGTCCCCCGAGGAGGTCGACGACGCCCGTCTCATCCCTCGCCTCTCCACCCGCGCTCGGTGGCGCGTACGTCTCGCCTCCCGATCCTCCCGAATCCCCCCCGGGCTTCTCCCCGTCGCCGATGGCAGCCACGAGCGACTCCGCCGTGCCGATGCACTTCATCAGCAGCGTCTCGCTGATGAGACCCGCGCCCCTCTCCACCGACCTCGCCAGGACGTTGAGGTGCTGCTCGCACACCGCCCGGAGCTCCGACAGCATCTCCGCCTCCTCCGGCGTCGGGTTACCGTCGTTCGCGGCGCGCATCTCGAACAGCATCTCCGCCGCAGCCTCCGCGCCTTGCAGCCGCTCGGACACGGCGACGTCGTTGTCCAATGCTCCGTTGATTGTCGAGTCCCCGTTGAACCCCGGCGGGTTGACCCCGACCGCCGTCCGTTGACCTACGGGTCTGGACGCGGCGGCGGACCTGGCGGGTGGTGCGTTGATGGATCGCTCGATGCTGGCCATGCCCTGCTTGGCGGTCTTGGCCGCCTTGACCATCCCTTCCTTGGCCACGTCCCGCATCTTTAACATGGTCTCCTGCGCGCGCGCGTACATCGAGTTGGTCGGGTAGGTGCTGCTCTTGGCGCGCTGGGATGATCCCTGGGACGTTGGGACGTTCTGGTAATGAAGCGCGCCCTCCATGTCGTCCACAGCCTCGGCCTGCGTGGATATCGGGTGAGTCGGATGGTCAGTTCAGGTCGCGGACGTCTTGTCAGCATCTCAGGGGACGCTCTGCCAAATTTGCATCGCACGAGATCTGGCTCTCGCGCGCGGTTCGGGCGTGGATGCCGAGGTGCAAGGTGGATACGTGCCTGCTCCTCTCTGGACAGCATGGCCTCGCTGCCATCGTCCCCTCGGAGGGGTGCGTAGCTCATGTTGGACACGTGCGTGAGCGGCAGTGTCGTAGTGGGCTCGATATTCTTCTTCGACAGGCTGGCGGGAAAATCGAATCTCGTCGGGGCCTCCCAGAAAAAGCAACGACCGAGGGCACCCCCCCCGATACGCCGCCACTTCCGCTCGCACCAGCCGTCGACGTCGCCATGAGCAAGAAAAGCCAGAAGAACAACAGGCGGAGGAGCAAGAGGACCGCGAGATCCAGTGAAGGATCCAATGCAGGCGTCCTGCTGGGCGCGCTGATGCGGCAGCTGCCCGAGGTGTTCGAAGCTGAGGTCCTGTCGAAGCTCGACTACAAAGACCACGTCAACCTCGCGCTGGTGAACAAAGAGTGCAGGGCACGAATATACAACCTCGAGCCCATCGCGTTCATGACATCGTGCCTTGACGATGTGGACGTCGATGTGTACGAAGACGAATACATGTCGTTGCAAAAGTTCCAGATACTGCGTCAGGTTGGCGTGAAGGGTCGCTTGGACGTTTTGAAGTGGCTGTGGAACCACGGCTTCCAGAAGGTTGCCAACGACACCACGCACATGGCTGCGCGCCACGGTCATAAGCACGTGTTCGACTGGATCTTTGCGCTTCCTGGTGTAAAGATAATATGGACTGGCAGAGACTATTTCACATCTCCCATGATCGTAATGCGCCACGCATGTGATGGTGCTGCGGAAGGAGGTCACCTCGAACTTCTGCAGTACCTCATCGAGAAAGGGTGCCCCCACCATGTTTGGAAAGAAGCCTGCTTGAGTGCCCCCTTTGGCGGTCATATTCACATTATGGAATGGGCGCTCGCACATGGCGTTAAGGCTACTGCTTATGGTACGATGGGATGTGCCGATGCTGCTCAAGGAGGTCACCTCGAGGCGCTAAAGTGGCTGCGCGCTAGAAAATGCCCGTGGGATTCTTTGGTGCCCGAGTTGGCCATCGAACATGGACACCACCACATCCTCAAATGGGCGCGCGATAACGGAATGGGCCGGTTTTCAATAACGAGATAACAAGTCTACACAACACACAATGCCTCATCTCACCGACGACTCTCATTTATCGAGCACGGGCATGGCCTTGGCGATGACCTCCACGGCGAAATCAATCTCCTCCTCGGTCGCCACGAGCGGCGGCAGCAGCCTGATCACGTCACCAGCGCCCGCGGTGAGGATCAGCAGCCCGGCGTCCCTGCACGCACCCACCATGGCACCCGCCGGACAGTCCAGCTGCACGCCCACGAGCAGACCCGACCCGCGCACCTCCTGCACGTGTTTGTTATCCTTCAGAGCCTCGCGCAGTCCGCTCCTGAGCTGCTCGCCCCGCGCCGTCACGTTTGCCAGAAACTTGTCATCGGACACCTTGTCGAAAACTGCGTTGGCGGCGTTGCACACCAAAGGCCCGCCCGCGAAGGTGGACCCGTGGTCTCCCGGCGCCATGGCATCGGCGACGTCCTGGGTGCATAGGATTGCGCCGATGGGCAGGCCGCCCGCGAGGGGCTTGGCGACGGTCATGATATCCGGCGTCACGCCCACGGACTGGTGGCCCCAGAGGTAGCCGGTGCGCCCGAGGCCGCACTGCACCTCGTCAAACACCAGGACCGCGCCCGCTTCCGTGCAGATCTCCTTCAGCCCGGCGAGGAACGCCTCGTCCGCGGGGAAGATGCCGCCCTCGCCCTGCACGGGCTCAACAAACACAGCCGCGGTTTTTCCTTTGACGATTGTCTTCTTAGCCGATTCGAGGTCTCCGTACGTGGCGAAGGAGTGGCCCGGGGAGAGGGGCTCGAACGGTGTGCGGTACTGCTCCTTCCACGTCAGGTTCAACGCACCCAGCGTGCGGCCGTGGAAGCTGTTGGAGAAGGAGACCGTCTCCGTGGCCCACGTGGTGGCGTCGGCGTCGGCGGCTATGGCTTTTTGCATCTGAACCTTTCTGGCGAATTTGATGGCTCCCTCGTTCGCCTCGGTGCCGCTGTTGCAGTAGAAGACTCGGTCGGCGAAGCACGTGTCGACGAGCTTGCGCGCGAGGGTGGATCCCGGCTCGGTGTGGTAGAGGTTAGATACGTGGCAGAGCTTGTTCGCCTGCTCCGTCACCGCGCGCACCCAGTCGGGGTCGCAGTGACCGAGGCAGTTCACCGCGATGCCCGCGCAGAAGTCGAGGTACTCCTTGCCCGTGGAGTCCCACATCTTGCACCCGAGGCCGTGCGTGAACACCGGCGCGTCCAGGGTGCGGCCGTAGGTGTTCACGACGCACTCGTTCTCATCCTTGCGCACCTGGTCCGCGTCGACGGAGGCGGGTTTAGAGGGCGCGATGGCGGACCTGACCGCGAGGGGGCGGCGCGATGACGCGATCGGCGCGCGGCGGCGGCCGAGTGAAGACACCGGCGCGCGGAGAGAGACGGATGCGGCGTGCATCGTCGTCGTGACCTTTTCGGTTCGATCGTGGAGTGAAAGGCGTGAACCCGGCGCGGGCAGTGGCGCCCACGGTAGTGGCGACGTCACGCGCATCTCGGCAGTTGAGAAGACCCTGATGAAAACTCGAGACGCGTTTTTGGCAATCGATGCGAATCGAAAAAATGGAACTCTCGGCCACCTCACTACTCCCCCGTCTTTGCCTTCTTGGCGGCGAACATCTTCCCGATGGCGCTCTCCCCTTTCTTCACCTTCACCGTCTTCTCCTTCTTCCCAATCAGCGTCTGTATCTTACGAACACCCGAGCTCAGACCCAGAGTGTCCAGCTCAGTCGCCGTGACCCACCGCCACTCCCGACATCCACCCTCCTCGCCGCCGCCGCGCTCTGGCCCGTTAGCTTCAGTCTCTGTCACCACCACGACCTCATGCCGTACCACGTAGGTGTGCCGGACGTGCGAGAACGTGTGCGTCACCTCCCCGAGCTCCGTCCGTGACTTTAACTCGCCACATCGAGGGTTAAAGACTGCGTCCACCACCGCGTCGACGGGGGCGTAAAAGTCGGAACTCGTCGCCTCGAGCTCCGTCACCGCCGACGGAAACTCCCACAGCCCGCCCAGTAGCCCACCCTCGGGGCGACGGACCAGCAGGTACGCCGACTCGGGATTTAGGGTAGAGTTTAGGGTTTGGCGCTCGAGCACCACCACCGCGACGCGCTCCTCGCGTTTACCAGCCTTCTTCTCCCGCTCCGGCAAATCCGTAACCTTGAAGGTTCCGCCTTCTTCACCCTCCTCACTTTCCAACTTGAATCCCGCGCACTGTCGACGAAGCGGACACGTCCCGCACTTGGGAGCCTTGGGCGTACACACCGTCGCGCCCAGCTCCATCATGGCCTGGTTGAAGTCACCGGGTCGGTCGGGAGAGAGCGCCCAATCCGCGGCGAATCGAACAGCCTTGGCGGCATCCTGTGACCAACAAAACACGTCGTCTCAGTACAATTGCCCATACAAGTACGATAATTAAAATAAACGCACCGAGTTGTTCTTAGTCGCGTCACCCGCGCCTCGCACCGCGGCTAGCCTGGTGCACACCCTGATGACGTTACCGTCCACCGCCGCGGTTTTCTCCCCGAACGCGATGGACGCAACTGCGGCGGCGGTGTAAGGACCGACCCCGGGCACGTCACCGAGGCCCTTCAGGTCAGTGGGCATGCCGCCGTTGGCAACAGCGTATTTGGCTCCGTCCAGCAGATACCTGTAAACAAATGAACAAAACACGACGTCATACTAATTGCCCGTGTGCAAATAAAAAAGAAACTCAAATATAACCACAAATAGAAACTCACCGTGCCCTGCGGTAGTACCCGAGCCCGGCCCACATTTCGTTCACTTCCTCCTGCGTGGCGTTGGATAACGACACGGCGTCGGGCCACCGGTCGATCCATCTGCGCCAGTACGTAGCCACGCGCTCGATCTGCGTCTGTTGCGACATAATCTCGGATACCCACACGCCGTACGCGTACTGGTCAGGCGGGACTGTAAAAGAAAAATAAACGACTCAGTACAATTGCCCATACGATGATTAAAATAAACGTACCGTCCATCGATGCGCCCGTCTCGTGGCATCCCGCCCAGTGCTGCGCGGGTGTCGCGTCCGCGCCGGGTCCCCGCGGCGGCGGCGCGTGTTGTGAGTGCGGGTTACGCCTCCACGGTAGGATCCTGTGTACGCGGTCGTACCAGCCGAGGAGCTCATCCCGGAGAACTGGCGCGTCGTCCTTGATGGAGTTAAGCGCGGGATGCTTTTCGATGAGGTCCTCGATGTCATCCGTGGGTGACCTCGTCGTGGCCTTGGCCTTGGCGGCTTTTGGGGATTTACCGCCGTTCACGCGCTTGGGGGACGAAGCGCTCTTCTCGGGCTGGACGGCCATGGTGACGTGCGTGGAGCGTGGAGTGTGGAGGGTGCCGAGGAGGGTGCCGACACAGCTGTGCGGTCGATGCGATCGGGCACCCGCGATGGAGATCTGGCGGGAGAGGATGAGCGCGTCGTCCCGTGAAGTTCGTGAGACCTTTCGCGGTCCGTTCAGCGCTCGGGGCTGCTTGACCAAGGATACGGCGTAGACGCGGTGTAGGCGCGGTCGGAGCGCGCGGATCGGTCCCAGCGCGTGCATGGGAGTGACCCCGCCGGCGCCTCTCAGCGCATCTTTCAAAATACTGTACGTCGTACTTTTTTTGGAAAATCATGAACCCGCTCTCGGAAGAGACCGTTTTATTTTTCCGCGACGCGAGGGATCCGAGTCTTCACAACGAGACGCGTGGCGATTCAACGCGCGCGAAGGTCACCGCCGGGATCCCCGCGATCGATACATCGACGAAGGTCACCGCCGAGGTTGAGGTCACACTCGGTGACGCCCCATCCAGGTGGAAGTCCCGGTTAGACACACGGGGGGAAGAAATCATCTCTCGGAACCGTCGTCCGTGACGGCTGCGAACATGGGGAAGAGGGGGAAGCGCCACGTGCGCATGAGCTCCGCGGCGGCCGCGGCGCAGGCTGGCGGGGCGTCCATGACCACCGCAGAGACCATGCACGCGTTCAAGCACGCCATGGCCCACTCGCTCGGCCCCGCACCGGCCCCATCGGCGGCGCGCCCGGGTTCCAAACGCATCGCGCAGAGGCGCGCGCTCGCCGAGACATCATCCGGACTGAACGTCCGGGCCGACGTCGCGCCGTCACCGGTCAAAACCGTCGCATCCAACGGCGTCAAACCCGCGAGGTCGATGAAACCACCGTCACGAAAGGCGCTCGCCTCGCTCACCCGGCACATCGCGCCGCCCACGCTCCCGTCCACCATTCACGGCATCAGGTCGGAGTCGTCCAAGGAAAACAAAAAACCCACCGCCAAGTCCGTCAGGGACATCGTCACCGCGGACGGCTCCGAACTGAACGTGCTCCGGTCACCCTTAAGGCGCGTCAACTCAGCCGCCGCCGCCAAGTCCACCGCCAAGACCCCATCGCGGCAGAAGACCCCGTCGCGGCTGCAACGCACCGAGAGCGCCAAGACCCCCGTCAACGATGTCAACGATGCCGACGAAACGATGGACGCATCCTTCACCCCATCCTTCATCGACGTCACCCACACGCCTGCATCCTCGGATGCCGACATGGAGAGCGAGATCGGCGCGGTCGTCGCGCTCGCCGTCATGTCCGGGGGTAAGGAGGCTCCCAGTGACGAGATCGCGGCGGGAGATGTCGCGAAGATGACCGTGTCGATGGCGCCGACGCCGTTCCGTGCACCCGCGCCAGTTCAGATGACCCCGCGCGCGCCCCCGCCGTCCTTCTTCGCCCCGTTCAACGACGCCCCTGTTTCGATCGACGTGGAGAAAGATGAACCGTCGCCTGGAGATGAACCGGGTGAGTCGCTGGGTCGTAAGAGGAAGACGTCGCCGGTTGCTCGAGAAATTATTTCACCGAATAATTTCACCGACGACTTCGAGGCTGCGCGCGCCGCCGCCGCGCTCGGTCGCTGGCGCGCGTCCTACGCGGTGTCACGCGTCGAGAAGCGGTCCGAGCGCAGGGCCACGCACCTGGTGTCGCTTTTGAGGGAGCAGGCCTGCGACTTTGACGCGCATTCAGCGCGGTTTCGCGAGGCACTCTCCGGCGCCAAATCCAAACTTCGAGACGCCAAGGGACGCGAGGAGGAACTGCGAGCCGCGCTCACCGCGTCGCAGGCGGACGTCGACGACCTCACCGAGCTCGTCGGTGCCGTGACCAGGAAATCGGCGCAGAGCGCGTGGAGGCTCGCGGCGCGCGCGGGCGTGGAGCGGCGCAAGCGGATCAAGATCGAAGACCAAGTCCGCCGACAAACACGTACGGACGAACAGTCAGCCGAGGGCTTAAACACGCTCAACGACACGCTCGGTGACGTGTCCAGGGCGCTCGCGGCGACTCGCGCCGAGCTCGAGGTTGCGATGACGACGGAGGTCAAAGGGACGCTGAAGGACTCGCTTCGCGCCAAGGTGGCCGATGAACTGAGGCGCGAACTGAGGGAGTCGACCATGGCGGAACTTCGAAGAGAGGCAAGGGAGGAGTTCGAGGAGGAGCGTCGGTCCGCGGGCGGGTACGCCAGGCTGGCCGCCATCGGAGCCGCGGCGGCGAGAGCCGGCGGGGGCATGGTGACGCCCGCGGCGGCGCTCGGCGGTCCTTCTTTCCCGCCGTTTTCATCCGGACCCTTCCGGACACCAGCCGGAAACACCGCCCTCGGCGCGTTACACCCGTACGCCCGGATGTTCCCGGACGTCTCCAATCGCATACCCCATCAGGTGCGTACCTCCGCCGTGGACGTCAACCCGGTGACGCGCGCAAAGGAACCATCGTCCGTGGAGGAGCATCAAAGATGTTCGGCGGTGGCTGAGGACGAGATCGCCGCCGCCGCCGCCGCGGTTCGCGAGACGGATCGCATGGTTTTGGACGCGGCGCTCAAGCCAGAGTACACGCCCTCGGAGCAGCTCGCCACGCTCGCGCTGCAGACCGCCGCGAAGTCCAGATCGCCGCTGAACGTGCTCAAGGGTGTGGACGCCGGGCGGCTCGTGAGGGTGCACGAGCGCGCGATGGAGTCGCTGGCGAGCACTATGGAGGAGACGGCGAAGGATCTATTCGCGCCGATCACGGCGTTGACGCCGGGCCTCGCGGGGGGCAGCGTGACCGCGACGGTGGTACCTCCGCCGGGCGCCGGGGAACGGAAGGATGGGCACGAGCTGAACGCGTCGAGGGAGAGGGAGGCGCGGGGAAACGCGAGTGGCGGATGGGGCGCGTGGCTCAACTTTTCCGTGTGACGAATAAGTAACGTCGGCTAAGGGCTAACACTCTGGATTCTCCATTAATTTAAGGTTACTATATGTCATTCGGTCGGGTCATCTCCTTCGTCGTTACCCGCCCTGCCCCCGAGAACCACGTTCGGTGCGCTCGGCATTTGCACCTCGCCGAACACCGGTGATAGCGCGGTGGCTCCGGCTATGACGGCGAAGATCGCCGCGTTTTGTAACAGCGGCGTCAAGTCCTCCGGCTGCCTCACGTACAGCGGGTAGAACCCGAACATCCCCACCCACGGCACCCAGATTAAACAGAACACCCACGTCCACGCGCTCAGACCTCCCCGCGACACCGCCCCGAACAGAAACCCTCCACTGGTCACCGCGATGAGCGAGAATTCTCGTTGTTGTTGGCTCAACCCGGGGACGAACTTGCACCCGCCTTTCGCGAGGCAGCCCCGGAGTGTATCCGCGGCTGTGAACACGGCATCCGCCAGGCCTTCCTCGTCGGTGTAGTACTTGTTACCGTACCGGCCCCGTATCTCCTGGAACACGTTCTTTGGTACCACGTCACGCAGGGACGAGGTGTCGTAGTAGAACTCGATGACGTTCCCTTTGAACTCATCCGCGGTCATCAGTATCGTCTTTCTGTCCGCTTTAAAGTACTTGAACAGCTCGTCCACGGCCGGGTACTCCGAGCCGTACCCGGTCACCACGCGCAGCTTCCACCCGGTGTCCCGCTCCAGTGCCCTGAGCGATTCCGACAGCTGTGCGGCTTCCTCCTTGTCGAACGTCTTGGCGTAGTCGAGCAGGACATCGCCGCTTCGACGCGGGACCTTGGAGTCGCGT
>Ga0209631_10003699_pt1 | contig 17410 bp, 15 predicted proteins | sample COG_08_FD_184752 | JGI IMG/M metagenome (GOLD analysis project Ga0209631, IMG submission 184752) | Pelagic Microbial community sample from North Sea - COGITO 998_met_08 (SPAdes) (version 2) | ecosystem: Environmental > Aquatic > Marine > Neritic zone/Coastal water | place: Helgoland, sampling...
CTCTGATAAGGTTTTAGAAGATATATGCCTTAAAAATGGAATTGATTCAGAGAAGTTTTTTGAATTTATTGATATGCCATCTACAAAACAAAAACTTATAGATAATTCTAAAGATTTAATTGAAAAGGGTGGTTTTGGATCACCAACTTTTTTCTATAAAGATAAAATGTTTTTTGGTAATGATAGGCTAGACTTACTATCCAGCCTATTACAAAAAGAATTAATTTAGAATCCTTGAACCTTTGCAGCCTCTTTCCTTACTAATTCTGGTGAGCCGAGCAATTGTCGATTCATACCAATTCTTTTAAACCAATAATGCAGTCCAAGAAGGTCTGTGAATCCCATTCCGCCATGAACCTCAGTCGATTTTTTTGCTACCATTTTGCTTACCTCAGATACATGAGATTTTGATTGACAGGCCATCAACCTAGCTTCTTCTGGAACATTATCAAAACAATGAGATGCATGCCAAACAATTGCATAGCAAGGCTCTAACTCCGCTGCCATTTCAGCACACATATGTTTTACAGCCTGGAAAGAGCCAATTACTCTACCAAATTGCTTTCTTTCTTTTGCATATTCAACTGCTCTGTCAATCATAACTTGAGAGGCTCCAATGCTATCTGCAGCCAACATAATTCTTCCAGCATCAATAGTTTTAGTAATAGCTTCTGCGCTTTGAGAAGAGTGTTCTAGAACATCAATATCTGCATTATTAAGTACAATCTCAAAATAATCTCTAGTCTTATCAACAGAAGTTAACTTAACTACTTCAACTTCATTATCTTCAGCACAAACAATACCCATAGTTCCATTTTTATTAGCTAAAATAAAATGAGATGCGTGATCTCCATCAATAACAAATAAAGCTCTTCCGCTTGCTTTGTTGTTATCAATTTCTATACCTGCATCATCTCGAGCGCCTATATATTCTGTTAAGCCCACACCAAAGTTTATTTCATTTGATGCAATCTTACTTAGATAATTATCTTTTTGAGAGTTATTTCCTCCATGCATAATTGCAAGAGGAGCCATTACATAAGATCCAATAAAAGGAATAGGTGCAACGCCTGATCCAAGACCCTCAGACACAGCTGCAGCAAAAAGTAAGTCTAATTCTAAACCTCCATATTCTTCAGGAATCAATAAAGCATTTAGACCTAGATTAATAAGACCTTGATGGATTTCTTTTTGAAGATCTTCGCCTTCACCACCTGTAATCTTTCTTATTACATCCAATGAGGATTGATCTTCAAGAAATTTTTTTACATTATCTTGAAAAAATACTTGTTCTTCAGATAGTCCAAAATACATCTTAAACTCCTTGAACTTTTGGTTCTCTTGGGAGGCCCAAGCCTCTTTCAGAAATAATATTTTTTTGAATTTGGCTAGTCCCGCCACCTATTATTAAACCTAGAAAATACATATAAGTGAACTGCCAAGATCCGCCGTCTCTTAAGTGAGGACTATCTTCATATAAAGTTCCTAATTCACCCATAATATCTATACCCAAGCCTTCAAGTTCGTGCCTTAACTCAGTCCCAATTAATTTTTGAATCATTTTGCCAACTTTTACATCCTGACCAGGATTTAATTTAGCAGATAATACCCTTAAAGCATGAGATTGAAATGCCATGACTTTACCCTGCACCTGGAGCAACCTATCTCTGTAGATAGGGTTTTCGATTAAAGTTTCACCATTTATTGTTTCTTTTTTCATTCTGTCGATTAGCATATTTAATCTATTCATAGTTGCATTAGGGTTAGCCAGAGATCCTCTTTCATGGCCTAAAGTTGCATTTGCAACAGCCCAACCTTCACCTCTATTTCCTACTATATTATCTGCAGGAATAGTAACATCAGTAAAAAACACTTCATTAAAGCCTGCTTTAAGCGTCATATCTATTAAGGGTCTTATTTCCAAACCAGGTGTATCCATTGGAACTAATAAATAACTAATTCCTGCATGTTTTGAAGCTTCTGGCTCTGTTCTTACAAGGCAAAACATCATTTGGGAATATTGAGCTGTACTGGTCCAAATCTTTTGCCCGTTAATAACCCATTGATCATCTATTAACTCACCTTTGGTTTGTAGGCTTGCCAAGTCACTACCAGCATTAGGTTCTGAATAGCCTTGGCACCAAATCATTTCTCCATAAAGCGTCGGCTTTATATATTTATTTTTTTGCTCTTCTGTTCCAAGTTCTAGCAATGTTGGCACAAGCATATCAATCCCTTGGCCACCCATTGGTCCTGGAATTCCTGCATTTGAAAATTCTGTAGCCGCAATCCTGCTCTTTATTACATCTGACTCCCCACCAAATCCACCGTATTCTTTTGGAATTGATCGTGCAAAATAACCATTTTCAATTAGAGTCTTTTGCCAATCTGATCTAGACATTGAAGGACCACTAGATTTTTTGTTTGAAGTCAGAGGAACTTTAGCTGTATCACTAAATTGAATACCTTTATATTTATCACAGAATGCTTGAACTTCTTTTTTATAGTCCTCGTATTGTGGTCCGTATTCTAAATCCATAATTTACTCCTTATTTACTTTATCCCAATCAGGCTCTCTTTTTTCTAAGAATGCGGAAATACCTTCTTTAGCATCCTCACCTTCAAAGCATTTAGCAATTTGCTCCTGAAGATAAGGAAGAGCTGAATCAAAACTCATAGCATCTTGTTTTTCAAAAGCCTCTAAACCAAACTGCATAGTACCAGGAGCTAAACTTGCCAGCTCAGTTGCAAGATTATCGACTTTGTTATCTAAATCTTGGCCATTAACAGATTCATTAATTAGACCCCATTGCTCTGCTTTATCTGCGTCTATGGGCTGCCCCCTCATTATAAAATCTAGACCCGCTCTTTTAGGCATAACTCTAAATAAACCTGCCATGACCATAAAAGGCCATAACCCGCGCTTAATCTCTGGAGCAGAAAATTTTGCTTCTTTAATAGCTATTGCATGAGTAGAATTAGTAACCATTAAAAGTGCACCAGCAAGAACTGAACCTTGGATTTTGCAAATGACAGGTTTGTAAAGATGCCTTAAAGCTAAACTTATATCATTAGCATCCTCTAACACAGGAACATTTGATTCTGATTTTTCTCTTCTTAAATCAGCCCCTGCACAAAAAATATCTCCCTCAGCAGCAATTACAACAACTCTTACATCTCTTTCTTGTTTTGCATAAGCTAGTGCATAATTTATTTCATTCATCATGACATTGTTTAATGCATTCTTTTTTTCGGGACGATTCAGAGTAATAGTCAGTATGTTATTAGAAACATCTACTTTTGTAGCTTGAAAGATCAATCCTTCTAATGATAATTTATTAGGCATTTAAGACTCCTTAAGAAGTGAACAGGGTATATCTACTATTTTAGCTCTCAAGTATTCACCTAATGATTTTGCTTGTCCATCTTTCCTGTTATTAGATGAAACACCATCCTCTAATATTCCATGAATATAAAAGTTTAAAGATTTAATGTTCGAAAGATCATATCTATCAATTTCATATTCATGAAGATCAGGCATTAACTCTTTAAGCTTTTCAACTGTTAAAAAATTAAATAAGAAAGAATAGGCTACATCAGTTTTTGCCCAAACTCCTAAGTTAGCACAACCACCTTTATCACCTGACCTTGCGCCATATAAAGTTCCAAGAGGACTCTTTTGAGTTTCACCTTTAGGTGCTGGAGCAATTTCAACTAGATTTTTCTGATAAAAATTATCTTTAAAACCCATTTGGCTTGTTGGAATAATTTCAGTTGTTTCCCCATCTAGGTGCACATATTCTTTTATATATTTACTATCCACCAGAGCGGGCCAATAGACAATAACTGGTCCAGGTTTTTTCCCACCACCACCAGAAAAGAAACCTGGATAATTAGCTAAAGATAGCTCAATTATTTTTGCACTAAATAATCTTCCAACCAGATCAGGATTCATAGATTTAACTACTATTGATAATGTTGCCATTGCCTCTTCATTAGAATTTGGATTTTCTTTATCAGTTCTATGTAGATTTATTGAAACATCTTCAAATTGCTCTTTTCCGCCTACTGAGTTAAATAAAGCATTAGTAAATGCCTCAGCCTTTTCTTCAATATCTAAACCTGTTAGGACAAGATCCATTCCATTTCTGTAACCACCTGCAAGATTAATACATGCTTTGTGGGTTGGAGGAGGACTACTGCCTCTGCAACCTGAGACAAAGACTCTATCATCACTTTCTTGCTCAATACTAAGAGTATCAAAGTGCCCAATAACATCAGGATTTAGATAAGCTGGAGAACTAATTTCATAAAGAAGTTGCGCGGTAACTGTTCCGATTGAGACTAATCCACCAGTCCCAGGATGTTTGGTAATAGTAAAACTACCATCCTCTTCAATTTCAGCAATGGGATAACCAACATTATCGAAACTTGGCACCTCTTTAAAAAAAGAATAATTTCCTCCAGTAGCCTGACAGCCACATTCTATAATGTGACCAGCAGCAAGAGCACCCGCAAGAGCATCGTAATCTGTTCTTTCCCATCCGAACTTCCATGCAGCAGGACCAATAACAACAGCTGCATCTGTAACTCTTGGACATACAACAATATCAGCACCTTTATCTAGAGCTTCTTTAATCCCCCAAGCTCCCAAATATGCGTTTGCAGTAAGGGTCTGACATCCAGAGTCAACAAGGGGTATATTTTTATCCATATTATTAAACAACTCACCCTCGTTATTTAATTCTGAAATTCTAGGCATAAGATCATCACCATCGATATATGCAACTTTAAGATTTATCGATAATTCCTTTAATATTTTTTCTATCTCCATAGCCATAGATGAGGGATTTAATCCTCCAGCATTAGTAACAATTTTTATGTTTTTCTCTTTACAAGATTGAGCAACGTCTTTTACTTGTTTTAAAAAAGTGCCAACATAACCCTTATCCTCTCCTCTTTGCATTTTTTGATTAAAAAGAATGGTCATAGTTAATTCAGCAAGATAGTCTCCTGTGAGCACGTCTATAGGCCCCCCATCAACCATGTCCTTAGCTGCAGATAGTTTATCGCCATAATATCCACTGCAATTGGCTATTTTTATTACATCCTTACTCATCTCATTTCTCCAACCTAATACCATTTAAAATTATTTCAGTAATAGAATTTGCTGATTTTTCAGGAGAATCTGATAGTTTCTCGACATTAACATCTTTTGCGAAATCTCTCCCTATGCCTCCTAAAAGCAATGCAAATGCCTGGGTATCAATTGTTTTAATCTCATTTTGAGCTATGGCATCATCTAATAACTCTTTAGTATAAGAAGTAATGTAATCTTCATGATAGTCAATCATTTCTTTTGATTGAATATTGTTACCTAAATTTTGAAGATAGACTTTAAATCTTGGGCCTACTGCTTGATTAGCATGCTGTAAATATTTCTTTAATTTCTCTAGGGGAGAATCAATTTCAGCAATTATATCTAGAGCCTCTTTACCTAACTTCATTAAAATTCTATTAACTGTCATTCGTATTAAGTGATCTTTACTTGGAGCAATTTCATAGAGCGTCCTTAAAGATACTTTTAGCTTTGCTGCCAATTCAGACATAGTTAAATCAGGAATACCTTTTTCTAGCATTAACTCTAATTTATCAATTACTTGTTTATGTTTATTGGTAATAGGCTTTACTGATTTTCCTGAGATTACCTTAAGTTTTTCAGTTACATGCATTGTTAATGAGAATTAAGAACCATCAATAATGCTCCATTTTCAACTTGGTCATTATCGCTTATAAAAAGCTCACTAATAACTCCATCCTCAGAAGCTTTAATGGAGTGCTCCATCTTCATTGCTTCTAAAATAACTAAAGTATCTCCAGCTTTAACTTTAGAACCTTTTTTAACTTTTAAATCAATGACAGTACCTGGCATAGGGGCTACTAGACCACCAGCTTGCACCTCCAACCCGGGAACAATAAATCTAGGAAGAATCTCAAGCAGAACATCACCAAAAGGCATATGAACAAGCACTTGATTTTTATTAATAGTTACTTTTGAGAAATGTCTTTTACCATCGAACTCAAGATCAATTCCATTTTCGTAACATTCATAAATAAATGCTACTGATGAATTATGAATTTTAAATGATCCATCTCTTCTAGCTCTATAAGTAACATTAATTTCATCGTCTTTATATTTAAATTTAATATTTTGTTTTGGCGTTCTTCCATTTGTCCAACCTGAAGGCAAATGACCTAAAACATCATCATGCAACCTATTTAATTCCTGAATCCATAATGCAGCTATAGCAGTTACATGATCAAGTTGCTCTTCACTGAGGATCAATGCTCTAGGCGGCTTTACTCTTTCAATGAAATCAGTAGTAGTATCTCCATCTAAAAATTCCTGTGTTTTTAAAGTTGCAACTAGAAAGTCTCTATTTGTAGTTAATCCACCAATATGAGCTGCCTCTAATGCTCTAGCTAATTTGATTGCTGCATCAGTTCTTGTTGCACCATAAGAGATAACTTTTGCTAACATTGGATCAAAAGATGTACCAACTATCGATCCAGACTCTACACCAGAATCCCATCGAGCTTCAGCTTCATAATCCTCTTCAAATGCAATTAGTGTTCCTGTTTCAGGAAGAAAGTCATTATCAGGATCTTCAGCATATAATCTAGCCTCAATAGAGTGACCACTCCAACTAATATCATATTGTTCATAGCCTAACTCTTCACCTCTTGCTATTCTTAGTTGCTCATATACAAGATCCATATCTGTAACTTCTTCAGTAACAGGATGTTCTACTTGCAGTCTAGTGTTTACTTCAAGAAACCAAAATTCACCTGTTTTATCATCGAAAAGAAACTCCACAGTTCCTGCAGATTGATATTTAATTTTTTTTGCAAGTTGAACAGCTGCTGAACCCATAGCCTCTCTTATTTCTGGAGATATTCTTGGAGATGGAGATTCCTCGATAATTTTTTGATGTCTTCTTTGAATAGAACATTCTCTTTCACCAAGATGAACTACATTTCCATGAGAATCGCCTAGAATTTGTATCTCAATATGTCGAGATTTTTCTACATATCTTTCTATAAATACTCTTTCATCTCCAAACCCAGACTTTGCCTCTCTTTGAGCACTTACAATTGCTTCTTTAAGATCTTTTTGAGATTGAACTATCCTCATACCTTTTCCACCACCACCAGCAGCAGCTTTAATCAGAAGAGGATACCCAATATTTTTAGCTTCACTGGGTTTTGAGGTCATTGGAAGAGTAGGGACATTAGCTTTAGAAGCCAACTCTTTTGCTTTTAATTTATCTCCCATAACTGAAATCACATGCGCAGATGGACCAACCCAAATAATTTTTTCTTTGAGAACTTTTCTAGCAAAAGATGCATTTTCTGATAAAAAACCATAACCAGGATGTATAGCCTGAGCCCCAGTTTTTTTTGCAGCATCTAGAATAAGATTTCCATCAAGATAGCCTCCATCAGGAAGACGAAAAGCCTCATCAGCTGCTCTTACAAAAGGCGCATCTGCATCTGCATCAACATACACAGCAATACATCTAATACCCATTTCATGAGCAGTTTCTATTATTCTTACAGCTATCTCACCTCTATTAGCGATTAGTAATGAATTAAAAATCATAATCTATAAACCCCATATTCATTTGCACCTTCAATCGGAATATTGTTAACCACTGATAAGCAAAAGCCTAATATCGTTCTAGTATCTCTTGGATCAATAATTCCATCATCAGTTACCATACTGCTAGCAACAAGGCCATGAGACATACCTTCAGCTGCAGCTTCGACCATTTTTCGTATTTGAGCATCAGCTTTTTCATCAAATTTTTCACCAGTCCTTTTTGCTTTGGCCTTTCTTACTATAGACATTACTCGTGCAATCTGTTCTGGACCCATTACTGCTATTTTTGCGGTCGGCCACAAGAAAGTGAAACGATTATTGTAAGCTTGCCCAGACATTGCATAAGTTCCAGCTCCATATGACGCACCAATAATAATTGTGATATGCGGGACCATTGAATTAGAAACAGAATTAATTAGTTGAGAGCCTTTTTTAATAATTGCCTGCCTTTCAAAATCTTTACCTACTAAAAATCCAGTAACATTCTGTAAAAAAATAAGCGGTATATTCCTTTTATTACATAATTGAATGAAGGTAGCAGCCTTTTCAGCACATTCTGGATAAATGGGGCCATTATTTCCAACTATTCCAACTTGGTAACCATGAACACTTGCCCAACCGCATATCATAGTTGGTCCATATAAGGTTTTATATTCTTCAAATTGAGAACCATCTGTAAATCGTGCTATTACCTCTCTTATATCGACTGGAGATTTAAGATCTTCGCTAATTAAACCCAATAAGTCTTCTTGATCAAATACAGGCTCAGAAGGTATTTTCTTCGGCAGATCACCACTTTTTTTCCAATTTAGATGCGATACAACTTCTCTACATATTCTTAAAGCATCCATTTCATCCTCAGCAAGATAATCTGATAAGCCAGAAATTTCAGAGTGCATTTGAGCTCCTCCTAGAGTTTCAGCATCAGATTCTTCTCCAGTAGCCGCTTTCACTAAAGGAGGTCCCGCTAGAAAAACTTGCGACTGATCTTTGATAAAGATATTGTAATCTGACATTCCAGGCTGATAGGCTCCTCCAGCTGTTGAAGATCCAAAAACTACAGAAATAACTGGAATTTTAAGTTTAGATAATTCAGTCATTTCATAAAAAAATCTACCTGTTGCTGCAAAATGAGTATTTTGAATAGTAGGTGAAATTGGCGCTTGACCGCTTTTGCTTCCAGTTCCCATACTTAAGTCACCCCCTGCAGATTCAACAAAACTTATAAAGGGAATTTTATTTTCTCGAGAGATTTCTATAGCTCTTTTCCATTTTTCTCCAACATAAACAGTCATAGCTCCTGCTTTTACGGAGGGATCATTACCAAAGATTACACATTCGACACCAGAAACCATGGCTATGCCAGAAACACACCCACCTCCGACTGTGTAATTAGTTCCATATGCTGCAAAAGGACTTATTTCTAAAAAAGGACTATCGTCATCAATCACATTCATTATCCTTTCACGAATAGGCATCTTGCCTCTCTTAGCCAATCTTTCGTGATGATAGGCGCCGCCACCTAATTCGGCTTGATCCAAAAGATCATCTAAAAAATTAAGCTTTTCAAGCATGCTTTGTTTATTTTTTTGATATTCTTCTGATTTTGTATCTAAATTACTTCGAAGTTGCGGGGCGATATTTTTAGAATGCATATTTTAAAATTAATAAATAATGAGGCTTATGGTAATATATTATTATTAATATTACCACTTTAAAAGAGTACTATAAGGTCTTCTATATACCCAAGGAGTTTTTATGACAATTAAAATTTATAGTTGTGACGGTTCAAGAGGAATGCGTCCTATATGGACAGCAGAAGAAATGGGTTTAGATTATGAAGTTGAGATGATGCCATTTCCTCCGCGTTTTCTTCATAAAGAGTTTATGGATATTAATATTTTGGGTACCATACCTTATATGATTGACGGCGATGTGCGCATGACTGAGTCAGTAGGGATGAGTCAGTACTTTGTGGATACTTATGGACCAACAGATCTCAAGGTAAATGTTGATGAGGCTGACTATGGTAATTATCTTAACTGGCTATCTCATGCAGATGCTACTTTAACTTTTCCACAAACTGTTGTCCTAAGATATACCCTGCAAGAGATTGGAGTTGCTGACAAAGCTGCTGAAGGTTACAGGCGTTGGTTTGTTGCAAGATTAAAGTTATTAGAACAAACTTTGGGAGATAGAGAATATCTTTGCTCAAATAGGTTCACCATTGCAGATATATGCGTAAGTTATGCATTATTTTTAGCAAAATCTTTAGGAATAGATGAAGCTTATAAACCTAATATTACTCGATGGACCGATATGTTATTTGAAAGGGAAGCTTTTAAAAAAGCTAAAAGCTTTAAATGGGAGGCGAAAGAATAAATTGAAGAAACATTTTGTAAACAAAGCTATCTTTTTTACTCTTTTATGCTCGATTCATTTTGGATTAGAAGCAAAAGAAGAAATTAACAGTACGAATCATATTCAATCTATAGTCTTAGGTTCTGGTTGTTTTTGGGGTGCTGAAAAGGGCTATGAAGCACTTCCAGGCGTTATTAGCGCAGTCTCAGGTTACGCAGATGGCTATGGTGTCAAACCAAACTATAGAGCTATTACTCAGTTAAAGAACAGGATGAACCCTAATAACCATGCCGAGGTAGTAAAAGTTATTTTTAATTCCCAGTTAATTAATGTTGAGGATTTATTGCAGCACTATTACGAAAGCCATGATCCAACTCAGCTTAATAGACAAGGAAATGATATAGGAACTCAATACAGATCTATTATTTTGTACGAAAATGAAGAGCAGAAAAAAATTGCAAACGAAGTTACAAATACTTTTCAAAAGTTATTAACTGATTCTGGTTATGGCGAGATCAAAACTCTGATCAAAGAGCTTCAAGAATTCTATGATGCAGAAGAATATCATCAAGACTATATTGCTAAAAATCCTAATGGCTATTGCCCCGATCATTCAACGGGGATCAAATTTAATCCAAATGACCAAATTGCAAAACTTGATAACAGTAAGCTTAAAGAGGGTAAGCAGATAGTAATAATAGAACCAGAAGGTTTTTGCCCTTATTGTGAGAGTTTTAAAGAGAATGTTGTAAAAGATTACAAAGGTAGTATTAGTATATCTTTCCGTCTAGCAAGCAATTTACAAGATCTTGAAATTAAAACACCAACATGGGCTACTCCAACAATTTTGTTTTTAGAGGATGGTATTGAGGTCTTTGGTTACCAAGGATACCTCGAGCCTAAAGAATTTTATAAATATTTTGGTGCTTTTAAGTTGGGTAGAAGTGAGGCCTATAACGTGGCTTTTAATGAGGGTACAGATGCAAGATTTTGCAAAGAATATGAGATTTTTAAGAATACCCCTGATGGAATATTTATTGATAAATTAAGCGGAGCTGCCTTATTTGATACAAAAGATAGATTCAATTCTTCATCTGGATGGCTTTCTTTTACTAGACCAGTCCAAGACTCTACGTATGAGCTTCCAGATAATAGCTATGGAATGAGAAGAACGGAGATAAGATCTAAGAGTTCAGATATTCATCTCGGCCATGTTTTTCCTGACGGCCCAAATGGCATGCCACGATATTGCATTAATGCAACAGTATTAGAATTTGTATTAAGAGAAAATATTTAACGCTAAAAAATATATCTATATATAATTGTTGCATGAATAAACAAGATAAATTTATTAAAGCACTTAGAAATTTAGCTTATCCTGTATGCATTATTTCTAATATTGAGAATGGTCATAAAAATGCTATTACAGTATCTTCTATGACTTCTCTTTCTATAGATCCAGCTTCTTTACTGGCATGTATAAATAAATCAGCCAGTATTCATAAAACCTTAAATGTAGGTAATTTAGTAAATGTAAATCTATTGAGCTCTTCACAACAAGAAATTTCAACAATTTGTAGTTCGAGCGATTTAGATGTGAGTAGGTTTGATAATGATTTTTGGTCATATAATGACAGTCAAATACCTTTTCTTGAAGATTCTCAGGCAATTATAGGATGTAAAATTGAAGAGATAGTAGATTACGCTACTCATTCAATTTTAATTTTATCTATAGAAGATGTTATTTTAAATAACGAACAACCAGACCCTTTACTCTATTGTAATGGAGATTATTTAAAGCTTTAAAGTTTATCTTTAGTCTAGTAATGAAACCACTCTTTCATATGCGACTGCAAATTCCTCTTTAAATTTTTGAACTGTTTGTCCAGCAGTAATAGTCTCATCAACCAATCCAATACCTTGACCAACCCAATAGGTTGCAAGTTCTTTTGCACCTTCATGGCCAATTTCAGCTTGTTTATTTACAACTGCTAAAGCAGGCTCACTAATCATGGTTTGCAACGGCATTGGTAACGGCTCAGGAGCGTCTTTAGACTCCCATGCATCTGTCCAGGCAGATTGGAGTTGTCTTGAATGTTTCCCTGTTCTGCTTCGAGATCTTACCGTTTGACTTGAAGAAGCATTCACCATTTTTTCTTTAATTACTTCTGATGTTTCAGCTTCTTTTGTAGGAAGAAATACTGAAGCGCACCAAACTCCATCAGCACCCATCGCCATAACTCCTGCCATTTGTTCACCGGTAGCTATTCCTCCTGCAGCAAGAATTGGTATATTGCCATGTTCTTGAATTGCTCTTTTAACTTCTGGTACCAGCACCATCGTAGAAACGCTCCCACAATGACCTCCGCCTTCTGTTCCAGAAACTACCAATATATCGACTCCAGCTTGAACCTGTTTTATTGCATGCTCTTTAGCACCTAAGAGTGCAGCAACTTTCACATTATTTTCTTTACCCATATCAAGCATCCATTTTGGAGGCACTCCCAGAGCGTTAGCTATTAATTGGATAGGGTGCGAAAAGGCTACTTCTAAGAGTTTTTGAGCACCATCTTGCTTCAAATTTTTTCCAAATCTAGAGTCAGAGGCAAGTTCAATATTCTTAGCTTCACCACCACCTCTTAAAATTTCTCCATCAACATCATATTGCTTTAAGACATCAGCTCTAAAATCTCTATACTCTTGCGGAATCATATTTCTTAAATCTTCAGAGGTCATATTAGAACCTTTACCTTCAAATTTATTAGGCACCAATAAGTCTACGCCGTAAGGTTTCCCATCAATATGCTCATCAATCCATTTTAGATCTTGTTCAAGCATTTCAGGAGTATGTCCAACTGCGCCCAAAACACCCATTCCTCCTGCTTTTGAGACCGCAACAACTACATCTCTACAATGGCTAAATGCAACCATTGGAAATTCAATATCGAACATTTCACAAATTGGTGATTTCATACTCACTACTCCTTAAAACTATTTTTTTTAATTCCTTATATTTTCTAGATTTATTCTATATCAGTTTAATTAACTTCTGTAGTATTCAGCTTAGGCGCAACTGAACAAATGTTTATAAATTGTATTAAAATTCAAGTATGAATAATAATAGTGTAATGTTTTCAGTCCCAGATATCTGTGATGCCCATGCGGACAACATTCAAATAGGCAGCCTATCTTTCAATTCTTATGGCGCTAAAGATATTATTTCGGGAGAAATTCAAACCATTTCATGTCCTGATGATAATTCTTTAGTTAAAGAAATCTTAAATCAACCAGGAAATAATAAAGTTTTAATTATAGATGCCGAAGGTGTAAATCATGCATCTATGATAGGAGACCAGATAGCTAGCAAAGCATTAGAAAATAATTGGAATGGAATTATAGTAAATGGCTTTGTGAGAGATATTGAAATATTAAAGACTATTCCCATTGGGATATATGCAAAAGGTTCAATACCAAAAAAAACTCATAAAAAAGGTCTAGGATTTCTTGGTGTTGATGTTTTTATAGGCGGAATTTTAATAAAAACAGGTAACTGGGTATATCTTGACTCAAATGGGTGGGTGATAACCAAAAAAGAATTAGAACTTTAACTCTTCAAATTTTTTATCTTTCTCAAGCCACAATTCATCTATCCAGTTTTTAAAATTATTTCTATAAGTATTGTCATTTAAATAATCTCTATTTTTTAGCTCTTCAGGTATTTCATATTCCTTAATGTGAACTTTGACATCTCGCATCTCTCCCTTTAAAAATGCCCAAGAGCTTCTCTCTGAAGATTTGTAAACAATCGTACAGTCTATCAATTTATCTATTTGTGGAATTGCAGATAAAGCAGTGGCAATACCACCAACTTTAGGCTTAAGAAAATTTTTATAGGGCGAAGCTTGTTCAACATGCTTCTCATTTGTGTGTCTTGTGCCTTCTGCATAACTAAAGACTGTAGTTGGCGATCTATGAAAACGTTTACAGGACTGAATGGTATTTTCATAATCTTTAAGTCTCAGACTTGGATTCTTTTCTATTTCTAGCCTTGAATGTCTATGAACAAAAGGCATATTCAGAGCTTTATTAGCAAGAAATACAAAGGGTATCCACCACAATTCTTTTTTCATAAATATTTTAAGAAGAGGCACTCTATAATTTGTAGCAACTAGAATTACAAAAATATCTGCCCAAGAGCTATGATTTGAAATAGCTAAATACCAATTATCTACTGATAAATTTTTATCACTAATGATTTGAATTGAGTGTTTTCCATGCATCAATTGCAAAATATACTTGAGCCCTAAAACAGTATATTCACCTATCTGATTTGATTTTCTATAGAGAAAAACCTTAAAGCGTTGCGAGCGAATAATGGATCTTGGTATATTTATTAATGCCAAAGTTCCAAAACCAATAATTAACTCTAAAAGAATGAGAATTAGGGTGATAACACCAATTAGATTTGATTTTAGATAATTCATATAAATAACTCTCTTCAAAAAGAGCTTATTATTATAACAATTAGATAATTTGTTAGAAGAGTATTTAAAAATTACTTAAATTTGCATATCTTTCTTGATGGAAATTAGCACCACCAAAAATAACTTCAGCAACCCTAGCTCTTTTCATGTAAAAACCAATATCATATTCATCGGTTACACCAATTCCTCCATGCATTTGCACTGATTCATTTGAAACTAAATATAGAGTTTCACCTGCAATAGATTTAGCAAGGCTTGCCATTCTCTGTAAATCGTTATTATTTTCATCAGCCCCTTGCATTGCTGCCATTACGGCTGATTTAGTAAGCTCAATTTCACAAAACATTTCTGCAGCTCTATGCTGAAGAGCTTGAAAAGTTCCAATCAAAACTCCAAATTGTTTTCTTTCTTTTAAATAGTTTAATGTCATTTCAAAGGCGGCTTCAGAATTACCAAGCATTTCAGCGGATAAAGCTATTCTTCCTTCATCTAAAATCTTATCTATAGCTTCACCACCAGATTCTTGGTCACCTAATAAAGCATCTTTAGATATTGTGACATTATCTAAGACTATGTTTGCATAGTTTCTGCAGTCGGCCATATCTGTTTTAATAATTTCTACACCAGTATGGCTAGCATCAACAATGAATAAGGTGAGACCTGCTTTATCACCTTTTATGCCTGAAGTCCTTGCTAGGATAATAAGAATATCAGCACTCGCACCATCTACTACAAATTTCTTTTTGCCATTTAACACCCACTCATCTCCAACGAGCTCTGCTTGAGCCATGCTATTAAAGGGCGCATGATGACTTTCCTCATCAATCGCAATAGCTGTAGTAATATTTCCAGCTGCAATTTTTGGTAAATACTCAGCTTTTTGTTCTTGTGTTCCAAAAGTATTAATTGCAGAAGCTCCCATTACCGCCGTTGCAAATAAAGGAGAGGGAGTTAGTGTTTTTCCTACCTCTTGCATGATGACGCTTATACCAGCAAGTCCAAAATCAGAACCTCCAAACTCTTGAGGAATTAAAATACCAGACCATCCAAGATCTACCATTTCTTTCCAAACATCTTTGTCCCAATTTAAGGGATCATTATTATCTCTGAGAGATCTAAAATGATTTACTGGAGTTCTGTTTGCCGCAAAATCTTTAGCAGAATCGCAAAGCATTTGCTGTTCTTCATTTAGTACTAATTTCATAATTATCTTCCTAACTAATTTTTAACTAGGAAGCCCTAGAACTCTTTTTGATATGACATTTAACTGAACTTCAGAAGTTCCACCCTCAATTGAGTTACCTTTTGTTCTAAGCCAAGCTTTAGTAAGATTTTTTTCATCTTTATCGAACTCATCACCATCCCAACCGACTCCATGAGATCCCATGGCAGCTACCATCATCTCATGTCTTTTTTTATTGTGCTCAGTTCCATAGTATTTAAACATTGAAGCAACTGCAGAAGCCTTGCCACCTTCATCTCCTGCTCTTTTTAGGGTTAATCCAAAAGCGTGCTCTTTCATCTTATGACTAGTTACATCAGCTCTAAATATTCCATTAGCAATCTTTCCATCCTCTTCACCAAAATGCTTCTTTGCAAGTGTTATTACATCATTACCTCCACCACTAGAAGCAGCACCTGCAAGACCAAAATTAGAGATGAAATTTCTTTCATGTTGCAGTAATGCTTTTGCAATAGTCCAACCAGCATTTTCTTCACCAACTAAATTTTCTTTGGGAACCTTTACATTATCAAAGAAAGTTTCGCAAAAAGGTGATTTACCACTAATTAGAGTAATCGGCTTAGTGCTAACACCTTCAGTAGCCATATCTATTAACAAGAAGCTAATACCACTATGTTTTGGCTCTTGAGGCCCTGTTCTAACTAAAGCAAATATCCAGTCAGCTTGATCAGCATATGAAGTCCAAACTTTTTGACCGTTCACTAAATAGTGATCTCCCATATCTTCAGCTTTAGTAGATAAGCTTGCTAAATCTGATCCGGATCCTGGTTCTGAATAACCCTGACACCATCTAATCTCGCCTTTAATAATCCTCGGTATATGCAATCTTTTTTGCTCTTCGCTTGCATATTCCAATAGTGCTGGAGCAAGCATCCAAATACCAAAACTTAATAATGCTTGTTTAGCACCTATAGCCCATAATTCTTCATTTAAAATTTTAGTCTCTTCTTTTGTTAGACCACCACCACCATATTCTTTTGCAACTGTTGGCATAGTCCAACCTTTAGCACCCATTCTATCTAACCATAGTTTAGATTCCGGATTTTTATAGACGGCATTCCTTCCGCCCCAAACCTCATCAGTTGCGGTGCTAGCATCCACGTTAGAACCTGTTCTCATTGAGGGTGGACAGTTTTCTTCAAGCCACTCTTTTACTTCTGCTCTAAAAGCTTCTAAATGTTCCATGGTAATTATTTTCCTGATTTTTAAATTTCATAACTATTGTAAGGACAAATTTAATTTTTTCTAGTCTATGCAATATCTTGCAATTTATATAAATCTTTATTTGCAAGATAAAATTTATGCTAAATTAGTAACAAGTATATTTATTTACATATATTTAAAAGGGGAATTTATATGAAAGCATATCAAGTAGTTGAACCTGGAAAACCATTAGAGCTTAATGAATTCGATGCGCCCAAGCCTCAAGGTGAAGAAATTTTAGTTAAGACGATTGCTTGTGGAGTTTGTCATTCTGATGTCCACATACATGAAGGCGCCTTTGATCTTGGCGGTGGCAGAAAATTACCCTTGCCGCTACAGATGCCATATACCCTAGGTCATGAGATTTTTGGAGAGGTTATTGAGCTTGGATCTGATGTTAAGGATGTAAATATTGGTGATAAAAGAGTTATTTATCCTTGGATTGGGTGCAATCAA
>Ga0209631_10003700_pt1 | contig 17404 bp, 18 predicted proteins | sample COG_08_FD_184752 | JGI IMG/M metagenome (GOLD analysis project Ga0209631, IMG submission 184752) | Pelagic Microbial community sample from North Sea - COGITO 998_met_08 (SPAdes) (version 2) | ecosystem: Environmental > Aquatic > Marine > Neritic zone/Coastal water | place: Helgoland, sampling...
CACGAACTCCCTGTCTTCTCTGCATAACCCAAATCTCCTCCACTGTCCCGATAGGCGATGTGGGGTTTGTCGTTGGAATCAATGGCAATGGACGTGAATTTTCCACCTGTGTTATCGATGGTCGTCTTCGACCAAGAGGACGAACTTGCCGATTTGTAAGCGTACTTGAGCGAGGTTCCGGTGTTGTACTCATAGGAAACGTGAAGACCGTCATTTGAGTCTATGGCCAAGTTACAGTATTTCCCAACGTTATTGCTGGTTTCAATCGATGAAGTCGCCCAAGACCCCGATTTATTGGTTGAGTACATGAGGTTCGAATTGTCATCCCGATAGAACACGATGTGCGCCTTATCATTGCTGTCGATGACGATGCTGCTGTAGTGTGCTGAATCACCTGAAGTGTAGACGCTTGAGGTGCTGTTGACCATGCCAGAACTCCAACCAGTCCATGTGAACGTCACATCTGAAATCGCAGTGTCTTTGGTTGCCGTTACGGCAGCACTGCTTGGAACCAATTCCCAGTCTGCAGGGCCTGAATACATCGGTTTTTGTGCCGGTGGTTCAAGTTCACTTGGAGCATCTTCGATAAGCCATGGGGCCTTGTTCACTTCGACAATTCCTGCCGAAAGCGACATCGAGATCATGATCACGGCCAAAAAAACTGATTTGAGGGATTTGGAGGTGAAGATGCTCAACATGACTCCGCCTCCCCTAAAGGGGAGGCACCCTATATTGGTCTAAGGATGAATCCTATCATGATAGGGTCGTTGTTAAAATTAAGGCTGAGGCCATTCTGAAGTTGGTTCGCTCGGCCATGCGTTCTTTTTGACATCGAAACCGAGTTCTATAAATTTCTTTCTGGCTTTTCGCCACACAGGGAGCATGTAACCGACCTTGGAACGTTCGGAAAAGGACCACTGCCAAGGGCACCTCGGCACCCTGGCAACCCAATGTTGAAGCAAGCATTGATTCAGTTCATCTTCCATTCCGCCCGGCATGACCCATGAGGTAATGTTCAGGGCGCCTGCAGATCCACGAGTTTCCGACCATGCCGTCATCTCGAGACCTCGCAGTGGGCCATCAAGAAGACGAATGCCGAGGGTGCGAGTTGATTGTGCCATCGGCATGATGATGGCAAAGCGATCAACCAATCGAGAGCCTTCGTGCCGTTCCATTGCCCAGCCTGCTTCTTCTGCAAGAAGTCGGAGGGTCTTGATGGCGTGAACGGGAGACACACTGACCTCAAGATCGGTGGTAGCGCGTCGGACCATGGTCGTTCCAGACAGGGTTGCCGCATCAACGCTTTGATGCGGTTTACACAAAGCAGCCTATCGGCTGTGTGGAGTTGTTTCGATCAAACGTTTCCGTTTGTTCATGCGTGTGCACGGTTAGCCCACAGTCCCGCCCTCAAGGGGCGAGGTGTTCCGCGGGAAGGACCGAATCGGACAACCGTGCATCACGAGGCTACGCGTGCAAGACGCGTTTTCCTTGTGCGCTCGGCGGCGCTCGATACCTGTTTCAACCGAAAAGGGATCCAAGACCGTCGAAGCCAGCTTCTTCTTCTTCCTCTTCCTCTTCTTCAGGGGCAGCGGCTTCCGAAGCACCGCCAGCTGCAGGAGCAGCGGCAGCAGCAGCAGGGGCGGCAACGGCTTGGGTCATTGCATCAGCGATGTCGACACCAGCAAGCGATGCAACGAGTGCTTTCACTCGAGCGTCGTCAGCGGTCACACCAGCAGCCTTCAAAATGGCGCTGATTGTCTTTTCGTCAATGTCTTTTTCAGCAGCGTGCAGTAGCATAGCAGCGTATACGTATTCCATATTTTTTCACCTCATTGTGGTCAACCGAATAGATCTCCGAGTCCGCCGAAGCTTTCCTCTTCTTCCTCTTCTTCCTCTTCTTCGGCTTCGGTTGGTGCCTCAGAAGTGCTTTCAGATGAACTTGCAGCGGATGCGGCAGCGGATGCTGCTGCGCCCAGCATGGTCGCAAGTTCTTCATCGAGTGCGTCGCTGTCAAGTTGTCCAGCAACAGCCATAGCGCTGTTGTGGGCTCGTCCAACGAGATGTGGCATGGTGTCTGCAGTAGCGATTGCAGCTTCCAATGCAACGGCCATGGCCTCTCGGCTGGCCTTTGCAAGAATAGTTGGCATGGTTTGGCTGGTGAACCACGTGATGTTGCAAGCAAGGTTGAATGCGCCTGCAGCGTAACTGACCAGGTCGGTCTCGAATTGCTCGTAATCGATATCAAGGGTTGATGGTGCAAACAATGTGCCGCCTTCGAGGGTCCCACAGAGCCGGAGACCTGTGACGATTGGATTAATTCCAATCTTCGAGAGCATCATACCCATTTCGCCTTCGAAGACATCGCCGGCTTCAAGCACGACAGTGCGCTTCTGGATTTGAACTGAGCCGCCCATGATCTTAGCAGGGATTCCAACTGAGTTGAGGTCACCAACTATTGGACCTGGTGGCATTCCAGTGTCCATCTTTTCAACAACAATTTGATGAGGAGCGATGTCCCCTTCTTTTGCTGCTCGGCCGGCTTCGGTCTTCTTGAGTTCTGTGAAGAGTTCGAATGAATTCAAACGAGCCGAGGAGACGAGCGCAGGTTGCACAGCTCCGTCAAACAATGACTCGATGTTTTCTGCATCGTAGCCAACTTGCTCCCAAGCAAGTCGCATCAATTGCTTCTTTGCGACTTGAATGTTCATGTCGCTGCGCAGTTGAGCACGCATTCCGAGCATTGCACCGGCGGGGACGCCGTGAATGTCGATGACAGCGATGGTCTCACCGCTGTTGAGGAGCGACACAAGGTCCTTGACCGTGTCTTTCTTCCAAGAGACAACCTTAGGAATCAATTGATCACCTCGACCATCTGAGATGGACCCATGGATGTCTTGATGTAAAGAGAACGAATGTTTCCAACACCGCGCTCAAGCTTGGAAATCACACGGTTGTAGACTTCCATAGCGTTAGCGTTGAGTTCTTCTTGGGATTGCTTTGCAGTTCCGAAGGAAATTTGGAACGTCATTCTGTCACCGGACTTGACCACGACTGTGGATTGAAGGCCAGCAGCGATGATAGCAGGATCGAGTGTTGGAGGCACTGGGCGAGGCATCTTACCACGTGGACCAAGCACGACACCGAGGTATCGACCGATGAGGCCCATGTGAGGGACTTCGGAGAGGAAAAAATCGTAAGCGTTTGCGATTTTCTTTGCCTTCCCTTTGTTGCCGCCAAGGTCCTCAATTTCTTGAGGAGTGATGACGTGAATGCCTGCTGCCTTTGCTTTGGTGGCTGCTTCGCCTGCGGCGAACATTGCGATTTTGAGTTCACGACCGCGTCCAGAGGGAAGACGGATTTCTTCCTTGATACGGTTGTTTGGGTTTTTCAAGTCGACATCCTTGATTGTGAATGCAATATCCACGGATTCGACAAACTTACGCTTGGGCGCATGTTCAAGTGCGTCCGATATTGCTTGTGTTATTTTTTCTTCCATTTTTGTTCACCCCTGTGGTCAGCGAAGCGCTCTACGACGCCTCTACCACGGTCCGTGAGTCTCAGTTAAACCGCTCGTCCCATTCTCCTTTGTTAATGATGGCGAGGGCGTCATTTGCCCAGTGACCGTCGATTTTGACTCGCATTGAAACGCATGTTCCAATGATTTCTTTTGTTTGTGCTTTCAAATCAGCACCGGTAAGGTGGCCTTGCCCGTTCTTATCACGGGCGACGTCCATTGCCTTCTCAAGAGAGAGATCTTCAACAGCAGCTTCGATGCTACCGTTGCACTTCTTGACGCCCAGGGCTTTCTTGATGAGTTCGGATGTCCATGGTTTTGGCATAGTCTTCATCTCCATTACTCACTGCTGTGGGCATTCAGCCGACAAAACACCCCTATTTAATCGCGCTGTGCGATGGGTGCTGGCCGTCTGGCCCGGTGAAAATCACTCCACACGCTCCACGACACGAACGTGGTCGCCACGCATGTTCAAGGTCATTGGAATGGGTTGTTCGTACAACTCCATGCTGACCTCTTCCTTTGATTCTGCAACGCTCAGAACACGAGCCTTCTCGCCCTTGAAAGCGCCAGTGACGATTTCGACGATGCATCCAACTTCGATTCCAGAGGTGACAGCCTTTGGTTCAAGGTAGGGGAGAATATCACCGAGTGGCGCGGCACCAGGCAGCACGGTCTTAGCGTTCTTGAGGGGCGTTTGGTTGAGTCCACGGCGAGCCGCAGGGTCTCGGCCACCTGAGCGGCCAATCAACTTCTCAACGTGGTGAAGTGCGCTCGACTCAACAAAGAGGTAACCACGCATTCCAGTTGGGTGAAGAACAGACATAATCTCGCCTTGAAGGGAAGTAAGGGAACCACTGCCGTGCAATCGAGCGTACATTTCGTTGGCAACCCGTTGTTCGGAGCCAATCGCGGTCTTGACGATGTAGAGGAAGGAGCCAACCGATCCATACATCTCGCCGAAGAGGGTGGTGTTGTTTTCCATATCGAGGTTCGAGAAGATGCAGTTGTAATCTTGAAGGGTTCCCGGATCAATCCATTCCGCTTCGGTGTATCGGCCCATTGGGGTCACTTCATCTGTGCTTGCGACAACCAACACTGGCATGACGTCAACGAGGTTGCGGCCCATATCGATTCCACGGTCAATGCCAGCCCCTTGATAGTGCAAGGATTCAATTGGAATACCCGTGGATTCTGAAACACGAGTGAGGACTTCCTCTGGAGTATCTCCGACACCCCAAACGCCATCCCATAGGGCAGCAAAGTCTGGGTCTTGCTTGTTGCGGCGAAGCAAAAGCAACTTCTCTTCGAAACGTACAAATGCGACAAATGCGTTAACCATCTCAAATCTCTCCTATCAGTTTCCGATGCCAATGACATCTTGGAGCAGCCACGGCAGGAAGTTGTCCATGAGGACAAGCATTGCAAAACCAATGCCGCCGAGCACGAACATGCCAATCCCACAGATGATGCAAGTTTGCTTGAATTCTTGAGGGGTCGGTTTTCGGGCCATTCGAATAATTCGAGCCCAAGAGCCACGGGAAATACGCCTAAATTGGGATTCAATCCAATCTTGGCGGTCCTGAACTTTGTCTTCAAAGGAGCGTTTTTCAGCGTTTTCACCAGACATGGTACGACCTCGGCTTTCCATGCCACCAACATGGTCAATATAACCACTCCGACGCGACACGGCGCGCTTCCATTGACTGCGTTTCAACCTGAATCACTGAGGCGAGGGTTGATGTGGGAGGGGCGTTGAAACCAAACCGGATGGCGCAGAAAGACCCCTACAGTCTGTTAGGCGTGAGCAGGGATGCTGGTGACGCTGAAATCAAGCGTGCTTTCCGTAAAAAGGCTCGACAGTACCACCCTGATCGAAACCCGGATGACGCTGCTGCAGAAGCCAAATTCAAGGAAATTCAAGAGGCTTATGACACCATTGGCACAGCCAAAGAACGCAATGAGTACGAACAGCAGCAGCGAATGTCGAGCATGTTCGGAGGTGGAGGAGGTCCACGCGGTGGTGCTGGAATGGACGACATGCTGAGACAAATGTTCGGAGGCGGCGGCGCACAGTCGTTTGGCGGCATGGGCGGAATGGGCGGCCGACAACAGCGCCAGCGCCCCCAGTCTCGGCAGAAAGGTTCTGACATCAACGTCGGCCTCAACCTCACTGCAGAACAAGCGGAGCAAGGTGGGAAATTCCCCTTCACTTTCAAACGGTTGAAACCGAATCAATCCGGTGCAATGGAAGCCACTTCAGTCACCCTTCAAACCACCATCAAACCAGGTGTTAAGCACGGTACAGTAACCCGGTTACGCGGTCAAGGCCACGATCATCCCGAAGGGCAGCCCGGCGATGTGTTGCTCAGTGTACGAATTCAATTTGGAGAGGGGCGCCGTTGGGACCAATCCACCCTGGTGCAAGAAGTACAGGTGCCCTACAGCACATTGATGCTCGGAGGGAAAGTCAAGGTGAAATTACCATCTGGTAAATCCATCCGCCTCTCAGTAGCACCTGAAACTCACATCGGAGATCGACGAAAAGTGCCGGGTGCGGGCTACGATGGCGGTGACCTCGAACTCGAATTTGTCTTACCAGAACTTGAGGGTTTGACCAAAGCCCAAATCAAAGCCCTTGAGGCCTTACGAGACAAGGGGTTGTGAGGCATGTCTAGACCGCAAAAGCGTGGCAAAAACCGCCACAATCAAAAGCGGAACAAAGGCCCTCAAAGCCCACCTGATGAACGCCTGTGGAGGAGGTTAGCAGGTCATTTTGGGGAAGATGAATCCCTTTGGCAGCGTCATTGGGATGGTGCTTCAGTTGCAGCCTACCTCACCGAAAAAGAACAACTGGTTCAACGGTTCAAACTTGATGCAAAGGCCGAGCGTTCCTTCAGAAGCGACCTCGACCAGAGCATAGCAACCGGACGCAGCAAAGGTGAGAGGTTTGTCACCGTCTCGGACAAAGAAGTGACCCTTAGAACCCCAAAAAGCGTGGAAGCCATTGAAACCAACGTCCGCGATTGGCAGGCGTTCACATCGCTCCACTGCGCCGAGGGATCACCGCCGCTCACCGGCCTTCCAGCCCTCAAACGGGGCGACACAATCAGCGCCGAGGATGGGCGGTATGTTTCAGAATCTGATGCTAACCGTTACGCCCTCCTCGAGAGCGTATGGATGGCCCACCTTGCTGGTGAAGACTACCCTGAGACGTTTTCACTCAGTGAGGGAGAAGTGCTCCATGCGTGGGGCTCCTTTGATTTGGTGAAGGAAGCACGCTTCATCGCCAAGCGTCGGTCCGGTCTTCGGTTTCATGAAGCAGAGCCAAGCATGGCTTTACTCCTGCTTCAAGCTAATCACCACACCGCAAGAAGCCTCATGCAGCATCGCCTTGAAAACAAACGCAAAGCTGGATTCAATCCTTTTCCAGCCACTTACAATGAGCGTTTGATCGATGCTGCTGAAGCCTTATCGGAAGTCAATGGCGATGCAGCAGTGGCGGAAGGCAGGACCGATTTACGACACCTTCCCTTTGTCACCATAGACCCTCATGATGCGAAGGATTTCGACGACGCAGTCTGCTTAGTAGAAGCGGAAGGGAAGCGAACCCTTTGGGTCGCCATCGCCGACGTTGCACATTACGTCCGCCCAGACACAACGCTTGACGCTGCGGCAAGGAACCGGGCAACTTCGGTCTACCTCCCGCATGCGGTTTTACCTATGTTGCCACCAAAGCTAGCAGACGAACTGTGTTCGTTACGAGCAAATGTAGATCGGTATTCCATGGTCGTAGCCATGCACCTCAACTCAGAGCATGAGGTGGCATCAACCGAGGCGTTTGAAGCCGTCATCAACGTCAAGCACAACCTCGCCTACGAAGATGCAATCGGAAAGCAAGAGTTCGAAGCGATGTTCCAACTTGCGGCTGCTTGGCAGAAAAAGGATGTGCGCCTTAACATCCAAAACGCCGAACTTCGGCCACGCCTCCATGGGGATGAAGCCATTCGTGTCGAAGTCAAATGGCCGAATGAGGCCACACGGATGATTGAATCATTCATGGTCGCAACCAATTCATCAATCGGTCACTTCCTTGGCGAACTGGGCGCTCCTCTCCCTTGGCGATGCCACACCCCGCCTGATGCACCAGAGGTCGAGGAACTCAACGCTAAGTTGGAATCACTTGGTGTCGACATTGTGCTCCCTCGACCTTCAACAAGGACCCATGGTCAATCTGAGACCAATGAACTGAGCAACCTTCTAGGTGCATGGGCAGGAGGCGATATCGATCTCTCTGGGCTTCAAGAACCGATTGAAGACACACCTGAAGATGTTGACACTTACTTGGCAAACGTCCTCGACCCTGAGGCGCGCCAGTCGATTCTTGATGCGCTCGAGAACGCACAAGAAAAGGCATCACAACTCAAAGGACCTGTGCGCAGGGTGGTTGACCAGGGTCTGTTCCAATTGATGCAGCGAGCAAAATACAGTTCGGAAAACTTGGGTCACTTCGGCTTGAATTTGGATGCCTATGTGCACTTTACTTCCCCCATTCGCAGGTATCCTGATCTGATGGCTCACCGTCAATTGAAAGCACACCTCCGCGGCCTCGATTGGGTGCACGACGAAGAAGAAACTGCAGCATTAGCGGAACACTGCTCCGAGCGGGGTCATGCTGCAAAGCGACTGGAGTGGGAACTTGTCGCCAACGCCTATCACATCCATTTGCTTCGAGGAGGCGCCATAGGTGAGCAATCAAGCGAGGCGTCAAACATAGAGGGAGACATGACCTACAAAGCAAGAGTCACCGGTTTGCGTGGCGTTTGGGTGTTTTTGGACCTCGCCGATGATGGCTCAATTCACGGGAGAATGCATGTTCGCCAACTGGGTGGAAAGCGTAGACTCTTGGTCGATGATCACGGATTGAGCGTGGTGCCAGCAGAGCCGGACCACAACGGAGAACATCCACCTGTGGTCCAGTTGGGCCAAGTGTTCCCGTGCCGATTGCGCGGTTTGGACATCTGGGCAGGATTGCTTGATTTGGCTCCGCTCAAGTAATTAAGCCCAAACAATGGGTTTATATTGACTACAATAAATCAAAAATCATGCCCAGAGTGAAAGCTCAAACTTGCGAGTGCTCCTGCAAGATGAAGCGAATCTACACCAGAGCAGAGGGCGGCAAAGGCTGGAATCAAATCGGCTGGATGTGCACTTGTGGGTGCGGATGCCTCACCATGGATTCGGGTGATTGGAACATCGTTGATTGCGATCCCGTGTCCTGTTCCAACTGAGGTCGTGAAGTCGTGTCAAAACCAATTCCTCTGAACATTTCGGGCATGAGTTGCGCGGCATGCGTTGCCTCTGTTGAACGGGTAGCACAGGCGGTGGAGGGCGTGGCGGAACTCGCTGTGAACCTTCCATTGCATCGTGGACGGTTAAGACTGAAGGAAAAGGCAGCCCCTGACACCATCACGAACGTGATCAAAGCAATCGAAGGTGCAGGGTTTGTAGCATCTGTTCGTGAAGAACAGCAAGACAGCGCCATCATTGATGATGAAATTCGTACGCTTCGAAACAAAACATTGCTTTCATTGCTCCTTGCATTGCCAACCCTTTGGTTGTCGATGTTTGCCAATAACCTCGGCCAAGAATACGGGATTGAAGTTCGCTTTTACCTTGCAATGCTTGCATGCATTCCGGTCTATCTATGGGCCGGTTGGGCGATTCACAAAGGAGCATGGATTTCTCTTCGGTCCGGTCGAGCAAACATGGATGTCCTCATTCATTTGGGAACAACTGTCGCATTTTTATGGTCGGTGTGCGTTGTGATTGCCCCCACCTTAGCCGACCCACCAAACCTCCTCATGCAAGCGAATCACGTCTTCTTCGATGGGGTCGTGTTCATCATCGCCTTCGTATTGCTGGGCAATTGGATGGAGGCTGTTGCCAAAGTGAAAGCAACGCAAGCTGTTCATGGATTGATGGCGTTGCAGCCGAAGACTGCCAGGATCATCACGGACGAAGAACTCGGGCACACAGAGAAGATTGGCATTCATGCTGTTTCACCAGGCTCGCTGTTGAAGGTCTTGGTTGGAGAAACGATTCCTCTTGACGGGACCGTTGTGGAACACAGCGTAAGCATCGATGAATCGATGATGACAGGGGAGCCCTATCCTGTGCGAAAAAAGGTCGGGTCTGAGGTCATGGCCGGAACAATTGTCCTCGATGGGAGCGTGCTCATTCGAGTGACCAACTCGGCCGGAGATACGCTGCTTGACGACATCATCGCTCTGGTTGAAGAGGCCCAAATGGGCAAGGCTCCAATCCAACGGCAAGTCGACAACATTGCTGCTGTCTTCGTACCTGTCGTCATCCTTCTCGCCGTCATAGCAGGGGCTTTTTGGTGGCTTTCTGATGCATCGGCTGGCCACAATCCGTTCGACACATCTGGAGAGTTAGCCATCCTTGTCGTGGTATCAACGCTGGTGATTGCATGCCCGTGCGCCTTAGGCCTAGCCACGCCAACCGCCTTGATTGTTGGAACTGGAGTTGGTGCCAAGCACGGGCTGCTCATCAAGGGCATCGAAGCGCTGGAACAAGCCCACAAAACCGACACGCTCGTCGTCGACAAAACGGGCACCGTCACGGCAGGAAAACCAAGAGTGAGTCACATCGAACTGATCGATACCGAAGTGAAAGAAATCCTCGGAATTGCCTCTGCGCTTGAATTGGAATCAACACACCCACTTGCTGATGCCATCCACACTTCGTGGTCCAACGTCACTGCTGTTCGGCCGAACGTCAGCGATGTACAAACGCTCGCAGGAATGGGTTTGGTTGGTGACATTGATGGGGCCTTGGCCGGTGTTGGTAATCTAGACCTCATGGCAGAAATCGGCGTCAAAGTCTCTGCTGAACTGCAAACTCGCATGGATGCTGCGGCTCGTAAAGGGGTAACGCTTGTGCTTGTGAGCCACGGACTTCGATTGCTCGGATGGATCGAAGCAAGCGATCGCATACGCACCTCATCCGCTCGGGCTGTAAAGCTGGCCAAGCAGATGAACCTCGATGTCATCATGCTCACCGGGGATCGAGAAGATGCAGCGCTGGTAACGGCCAATGATGTTGGGATTACGACCGTGCTGGCCGGAGTCAAACCCGATGAAAAGGCAAGCCACATTCAACGGCTCCAAGCAGAAGGGCGAACAGTGGCAATGGTCGGTGACGGCATCAACGATGCGGCCGCTCTGTCCATGGCCGATGTGGGAATAGCGATGGGGGCCGGTTCGGACATTGCTCTTGACGCAGCTGATTTCATCCTCCTTCGAGACGATCTTATCGACGCCGTATCTTCAATTCAACTTGGAAAGGCCACCATGCGAAGGATTCACACAAATCTTGGATGGGCGTTCACCTACAACCTGATTGGAATCCCGCTTGCCATGGGTTTCTTGCTCACATCGACTGGATGGTTGCTCCCACCAGCATTTGCTGCGGCAGCAATGTCGCTTTCATCCGTGAGCGTCATCGGCAATTCCCTCCTATTACGAGGATGGAAGCCCATACGCGAATGAAATTCAAGAACCCGCTCCGTAACAAGAAGAGCCTGAGGAAATGATTTGGGTGCACCCATTGCTTTCGATAGATTGAATATCATCGGTTCCATGTCAAGACCATGAGCCAAACGATTCACACACTCTCCATCACGGGCATGACCTGCGGTTGCTGCTCCGGGCGCGTTACACGCGCTTTGCAGGCCACACCGGGCGTTGTCAATGTGCTTGTGTCTCATGAGGACAACACGGGAAACGTTCTCGCATCCCCCGAAGTCAGCGTTTCAAGCCTGATTAAAGCGGTCAAATCCGTTGGCTTTGATGCAACGGCTTGAAGCGTTTGTTTCAAATCTAAGATGCACCGCCATCAGTTTGCGCGGGGGTCGCCCAGCTTGGTCAACGGCGGTGGGTTTAGGTCCCATTCCTTATTGGTTCGCAGGTTCGAATCCTGCTCCCCGCACCTCATTCAGTCATGCAGATGAGAACCTCGTTCACGCTAGTGAACAAAGGTGAGAATCCTGCTCCCCGCACCTCATCTTCAGCGCGTGTGAGCGCCTTCGAGTGGACCAAGTGGAATGATTCGGAACGTGTTGATGTTCTGGTGCGACCAGAAGTAATGCGCCTTCATGTGATGCCAATGGCAAGTTTCACGGATGCCCTCCTGGTCGATCATACGCTCAACAAATGCCTGAAGGTTCGGATAATCGATGATTCTACGAAGGTTGCACTTGAAGTGGACAACGTACACCAAATCAAACCGCGCAAGCGTGGGGAACAAACAGATGTCAGCCTCGGTGAGAACACCTTTTTGCCCACCAACCAACCAATCCCGTCCTTCAAGGTGAAGTTCCAGTTCGTCAAGTCGTTCAAATAACGCCGTCACGGCTTCCTCGTAAGCCGCTTGAGTTCGGGCGAAACCTGTTTTGTACACGCCGTTGTTGACCGATTCATAGTTGGCATCAATCATGGCATCAATGTCCGTTTTCAGTTCCTCCGGGCACAGGCTCCGGCCGTTTCCAAATCCAGCTTTGGAAAACTCATCGAACATTCGTACGATTTCACGGCTCTCATTGTTGACGATGGTTGCGTGTGTTCGATCCCAAAGCACCGGCACAGTACCAATTCTTGGACCCTCCTTCCAACCAGAAAACGCACGGTTGTAGATTCCCTCGAGGCTTGCCTCACCGTTCACGGTGTCAGCGGTTGCGCCTTCTTCTTCCGGGTTGAAGGACCATGACCCATCTTGGTTCATTCTCCAATCGACCACGTCAACACTCACCTTGTCTTCGAGTCCAAGCAAGGTTCTGGTGATCAACGTCCGATGAGCCCACGGGCACGCATGCGATACATACAGATGGTAACGATGAGGTTCAACATCGAAGGTTCCACCGGGTTGAATGAGGTCCCTAAACTCACTCGACTTACGAATAAACTTGCCAGAATCAAAAGCTTCTGTCCATGCTCCGGCCTGCTCATCGCTTGGTTCCATGGGGAAGCGGTTCACACTCCTCCTATGAAGAGTGTAGTATCTTCGCTGGTCGTTGGTTCACCGAAGGCTCAATCGCAGCAACTTGGCTCGTCATCAACTTGAGCACAGAAGCAGGTCACGCTTGGCACCATGTCTGCTCGAGAAGATCGCTCTTCGAACAAAGCGGTCACTTGAGCGAGTTCTTCCGGAGCGTCGCCTCGGGCTTCAAGGCAGAGTTTGAGTCCCAAGAGGCCCCACATGTTGTCCTTCCAGAGTTTGATGTCTTCACGGTAAACGGCTTCTGCTTCTTCGATGTGACCCTGCTCAAAGAGAAGAGCACCGAGGATGTGACGAACGGGTTGCATTTGGCCCCAAGGTTCGTTGTAAGCAAGGTTGAGCGAGAGGTCAACACCACGGCGGATGTGATCAAAAGCTGCTGTGAAGTCGGATGCTTCGCCACGTTCCTTAGCAAGGTACTGGCGTCGGTATTCGATTTCACCCTCAAGCACTGCTGCGTTGACGAGCAAAATGCACGGACCTTCGCTTGGATCTTGGTACATCAGGTTGTTGTGGAGCACACGGCCAGCAAGGGCTGGATTCTTGAGTGCCTCGTTGAACAAGACTTGTTCTGCTTCAGCTTCTGGAACCATGCCCTTGGAAGCGTAAGCCACACCACGGGCGTAGTGCTGAGTAGCGATTGTGGCAGGGAAGACATCCTTGTCGTCGTACATTGGTTCAGCCAAAATCTCGTCCCACTTACCGAATCGAATCATGACGTGCCATGGCATGGTGACGTAGGATTCGAGGAAGATTGCACCCATTGGGATGATGCCGGCAAGCATGAATTGCACACCGGAGTTTTCGTCGCCTGCGGGTAGGGTATCAACAGCTTTACGAGCGTACTTGAGAGCGGTCTCGTATTGCCCTTCGAACATAGCACACCAGACAATGAAGTGGTGGTTGTGCATTCGATAGAACTTGTAGAACTGAGATTCATTGCCAGTGAGTTCGACGTATCGGTCATCAGCTTCAACCGCTGCAATGTTGCATTCCACGGCTTCCTTCCATTGCCCGACCCATGCATCAATGTGCGAAGGCATGTGGACAAGGTGGCCAAGACCTGGCATGAGGTTGCGAAGAACATCTGCTGCTGGGAGTGCCTTTTCTGGGAAAGGTGACAATTCCAAAGCGTGGCAGTACAAGTGGCACAGTGCAGGATGAACCTTTGCTTCCTCGCTGCCTTCGAAGGCATCTTCCATGATCTTGACAAGCAACAGGGTGTTGTCATCCGCTGGAGTGATTTCGCCGGTGGCTGTGTTCTTGTCCCACAGTTGCCATGCTTTCAAGTTCATCAGGCCTTCAACGTAGATTGCGGTGACGTCCAAGTTTCCGCTGTACTTCTCATACAACGGCGCCATTGCTTCAGCGAAGGCGACGTTGAGTTCTGGAGAGTTGCCCATGTTGAGAACGCTTGGATCTGCTGCGTCACGTGCTTCTGCAGAGTGACGTGTTGCAAGAGCATCAATCAAATCTTTCTCCAATTCTGTGCAGCCATCCTTGAGGGAAACTGCAGTTTGGATTGAATCGTGGCCAGAGCCAAGTCCCGGTGCCCAGTTGTAATTTGAAGAGACACAGTATGCGATGCCCCACCATGCCATAGCGCAGGTGTCATCGAGTTCAGCAACCTTGCTAAAGCAGGCAATAGCTTGTTCGTGGTTGTAGTTCAGCATGTGGCCGTAGCCTTCCACAAACATGGCACGTGCTTCATCGTTCGCGCATGTTATTTCTGTGGCAAAGGTATAGTTCGCTGGTACTCCATAGTCGTAATCCGTCGGTGCAAGGGTCATATTGGTCCTTAAAACGGCGTTTGATTTAAGGTATCGGGTGGTTTATTATGGATTTACAGACCGTATATGGAAAATAATTAGTTGGAAATAAAAGCCAAACGAATCGGTGACTGAGGCGTTCGAACATCAGAGGTGGAAAGGCTCACTCGATGCGAACATCTTCAATGCCCTCAGCCGCTTTGGGCCAGGCCATGTCAAGGGATTCCAATGCCTCCCGAATGAGGGTCGATATGACCTCATTGCGGTATTTTTTGTTGTTCGCTGGCACCACATACCAAGGTGCATCTTCGGTGCTGGTTTCTTTCAGCATGGTTTCGAAGGCCTCTTGATACTGGTCCCAGTAAGCCCTTTCCTTGAGGTCGTCTTTGTTGAACTTCCATTGTTTCTCGGGGGTGTTCAATCGGCTCTCAAAGCGCTTCTTTTGCTCGTCTTTGGAGATGTGAAGGTAGATTTTGACAACCGTGGTGCCCTCATCGACCAGCATTTGTTCGAAGGATCTGATGTGGCTGTAGCGCTTTTCAATTGCATCATCTGGAGCGTAGCCGTGCACTTTGACCACCAACACGTCCTCGTAATGACTGCGGTTGAAGACGACAATTTCTCCGTTCCCCGGCACATGGGGGTGGACGCGCCAGAGGTAATCATGAGCGAGTTCTATCTTGGTTGGGCGTTTGAAGGATTTCACTTTGACGCCTTGAGGATTCAATAAGCCAAACACAGACCGGATGGTGCCATCCTTGCCACCAGCGTCAATGGCTTGGAGCACGACAAGAAGTCGCTGTTTTCGTTCAGCCCACATCAGTTTTTGGAGCGATTGCAATTGCTTTGTGTTCTTCTTCAACACGCGCTTTGATTGCTCTTTGTCAAACCCTGTTGGAGGATCTGCTGCTGCATCAGACAAGGCAAAGGTTTCCGGGTTTGAAACTCGGTACTGGGAAGTGTCCACGACGCTTGTCCCCCTCTAGCCATTAAAAATCGTTCTGCGGTGTCTTGGCTGTTGCAAGGCAGAACAATGGATGCACTTTGTTCATAAAGTTCCGATGAAAGCGCATCTTAGGGATGGTGTCGAGATGGTTACCGCAGCAGATGTAGAGAAAGCCCAACAAGCCTGGGGAAAGGGAATCGTAGAAATTGCCGCAGCCCATGATGCAGGAATGGACTACGTCGAACGTGCACGAACCCATGTCGAAACGCTCTACGCCTATGGAATGGGACCTGTTTTGTTCAAACCAACCTTTGCCGTAAAGCAACAATTCCGCCCCACCTTCGAAGGCGCAATGTCCTACTTTGTAGGCCAAAATGGAGCCTGTCCGGAAGACAATGGTTTTGCGATTCAGCATTGGACCAATGTACGGTTCGAAAATCAGGAGATGGTCATCAATGGCACGACGGCGCTGTCGATGGGCAATTACTTCTTCACACGACCCAGTGGTGAAGAGGTGAAAGTTGAATTTACATTTGGATACATTGCTGATTCCAATGGAGCCCTACGGATCCATCTCCACCATTCATCGATGCCTGCGAGTGTTGTTTGAGGGTACGCACGAATAGCATCCAATGCAAGCCCTTGTGCATGATTCAATTGCCTACGAGGGTTAGCGCATTAACCCCTTGAAGACGAAAGACGACTGTTGTGTTTGTCTTTCAGATATTCAGAAATCATCTCGCCTGAAAATACATGCCAAAGCGAGAACAGAAGCCGTTGCGAGCATTCCAACAAACGGAATTTCTTCGGGGTCTTCCTCCTCCTGTGAATTGCTCTCAACTGGTGAAGAACTGTTGGTTTTGCCAATCCAGTAATCACCACCGGCTCCATCACCACCAGACCCCAACAGAACGAACGTGTTGAATTCTACATCACCAACTGCCTCTGATGGAGATGTCCATGTCAAATTCCAGACGGTAGTAGATTGGCCATCAGCGGTCTGAGTTGCTCCTTCATCCAAAATGTGTGAGTTTGGATCGCCAGCATTTGTTGTGATAACTCCTTGGCTCGCAATCATGCGGTAACCATTGGCATTGTTGTCCACAAGGGATCCGTTATCCATTGTTACAGTGATTGAATAGGTTGTATTCGAAGTAAAATTTACCGGGATCCCCTCTACGGAGAAATCAAACGAAGCGTTGTTTGGTCCCGAATCTTCAACACCATGACATGTGCATCCATTATCAGCCGCAGAGCCAATACCTGAAGGCATACTCGAACTGATTGGAGCAAATGAAAGTAAAAATACCAAACAAATCATCACGCACAACTTTTTCATATTTAATGCTGCACAACGATGTCATTTGAAAGTTGTCCCAAGAAACCAATTTAAGTCCAAATTTTGATGCATTTTAGATCATCTCTACACAACGGGCCCCCTTGTATATGCGGGCGACCACAACGGTACCCATCTACACGTATACGTGCACAAGGGGGGCCCTTGTGTATAAGAAAATCAACTTAATTCAAGAACCGACTATCTTTTCCAATGATTTGGGTTACTCGGGTGATGGTCTGAATCTGCATAACTTCCATACAATCCCACATCACAGGATTCACACAGTTCTAGACCATCACCCCCACACCCATCTGCGTTACAATATGCAGCTCCGCAATTTTCACATCTCGTGAAATCATTTGTGACATTGCCACAATTTGAGCATGAGGGATAATTACATTCACAACATGAATGACAAATGTCTTCATGATCTGGGCAAGCTTCATCAATTTCTTCACCGCAGTATTCACAATCTGAGCAATGGCACTTTCTGCAGTCTGAACCCCATTTACACCCTCCTCTGAAATGAAAATGTACACATAATTCTTCTCCGCAACGTTCACAATCCGACATCATATCACCTCAATATCCAAAGTAAAAATCCTCTCCATGGTCATGCCCATCTGCATCAGAATAATCTCCATGAACAATATCAATCATAGATGTATAACACTCAGTGCATAAATCTTGTATCTCAAAATTTGGCACGTGAACCATGTGGCTATTACAGAACCAATCACCACAATTTTCACAGTTTT
>Ga0209631_10003701_pt1 | contig 17400 bp, 16 predicted proteins | sample COG_08_FD_184752 | JGI IMG/M metagenome (GOLD analysis project Ga0209631, IMG submission 184752) | Pelagic Microbial community sample from North Sea - COGITO 998_met_08 (SPAdes) (version 2) | ecosystem: Environmental > Aquatic > Marine > Neritic zone/Coastal water | place: Helgoland, sampling...
CCTGCTTTGCAAGCAGGGGGTCGGCGGTTCGAGCCCGCCTGGCTCCACTTCAGGAAATGAAGACCCCGCTCGAGGTTGCGACCTTGGGCGGGGTTTTTTCTGGGCCTCAATGCGGCGGTTGTGTCGATTCTGGTCTCCAGCCGCCTAGCTGGCTTAGGGCCTCCCCAGTGCGATACCACCTCTTCATGTCAGAGCCGCAGCCATCGGTGTTCGCTCAGCTGCCGGATCCTGACATCAGCGCTGGTCTCGGTTCAGGGTGGCACGTCATTCAGCGTGCCAATCAGGTACTGCCCTGAACTCCTGATGAAGAATCAGCTGCAAAGCTGGCTCGGAACGCGATGTACCCGCCGACCAGAAAAAGGAAGGTGACGCCGCAGCCAATAGCGAACAGGATCTCGTCAGTCAATCGAACCTCCCGCGAACATCAGAGCGCCAGCAGAGCAAATGGAGGGGACCCAGATGCCCACGAAGAGCCCCTCATCCTTGTAGCCGGAGAACCAGAGACCGACCGAGAGGAGGAGCGAGATGAAGGCAGCAAGGAGAAAGAACGCCTTGGCCGTCTGGACCTTAGTCAAATTCATGCGTTTACTCGTAGCGAGGAATCGTGCCTGTGTCTGCACGAGGGCTAGGGGCAATACGGGACTCCTAGCCTGCATGCGCGATCACAACCGGAGTTCACAACGTACTGTTGAGTGTCTCCGGCGCCTGAGGCACACTAGTCTAACAAAAAGCTATACAATTATTATACAATCAAGGGTGATCCTTGTACAGAAAATTCTGAAGAACGGGGCGCCGATTCTGCCGCTTGGAGCACAGGCATGACTCTGGCGCCTGTGGTTGCGACCGTCACCGTCGTGGCGTCCGTCTCACGGGCCGTGAAGTCGGGCCCGCGTCTCCTCTCTCTTGGCTGAGACCCTTCGTCACTCGTCCTCGGACGGTTCCGACTCGGCAGGCGTCGACTCTGAGGCCTCGCCGGTTTCGGATTCTGAGCTGGCAGCCTCACGGGCACGCCGTTCGGCCTTCTCCTGCTTTTTTTTCTGCTTCTTCAGTTCACGCTGCTTCTTTTCGAAACCGTAGTTCGTGCGTCGCGCCACTGTGCCTCCCGGTGCGTCCGGCCTGCGCCCTCCCGACTGGAGTCCGCGCGGTGTTCCAATGGAGTATCCCCTCAAGCTAAGCTCGTGGGAAGGCGTCCGACGTAGAGACCTTCCCGACTCGGTCGCTGGCAGCTGCCACGCTCGATGCTTCTGAGACGTCGACGACTGGGTCCAGGCTGGTCTGCTCGGTTCAGGTCAGAGACGTATGGTTGGCCAACAGAACCAAGGTTCAAGGCGAGCTTGGTCTCGCTAACCAGACCACGTGACGTGCGCCTTTTCCTGCATGGGCTCGTACCGAGACCTCCTCGACTACGAAGCCTGCGGCCTGAAGCCTCTTCGTGAACGCCCTGTCCGGCCCTGCAGACCAGACCGCCAACGCGCCCCCCGGTCGGAGTGCCTGGAGGATCACGGACAGCCCTTTCCGGGAGTACAGCCACTGATTCGAGGCTCGCGTCAGCGCGTCCGGCCCATTGTCCACGTCGAGCACGATCGCGTCGAACCCCACGCGTTCGTTTCGGAGCAGGATCGCCACATCGACTGCCTGAATGAGAGTGCGTGAGTCTTCCAGAGGACGACCGGCGAACTCTGCAAGAACGCCCCGGTTCCAGTCGATGACCCCAGGCACGATCTCAGCGACCACGACCTCAGCGTCGACGCCCAGCTGCCTCAGCGCAGCGGACAGGGTAAACCCCATGCCTAACCCACCGATAAGGACACGTGCCTGGCGCGTCTGCCGCAGGCCCGCGGACGCGATTTCGCCCAAGGCGTCCTCCGACGCATGCGCTCTCGTGTTCATCAGGTCCTGGCCGCCCAGGATCTTGATGAAATAGTCCTTTCCTCTTTTGTAGAGTGCCAGCTCGTTGTCCGCGCCTGGAATCGAAACCGTATCGATGAGCTGCATGTGGCGTACCGTTGCTGGCGGGATCCTGGGTGTACGTTCGGCAGCAAAGGTAGGCACGCGTGCAGTCTCAGCGGAGATCTGATTACGATGCGGCAGGGGTTCGATGTGAGGTGTCGGGACTTCGAGGCGCTTCTCCAAGATCAGTAGGAACTCGAAGTTGCATGAGGTATGCTGCGGGGTTCGCTGTCCCATACGTCACAACGCCATTTTCTCGTTTCACTCATACTCGGGCTGGGGATCGCCCACCTTCTGCTGGGGATCGGGCGACTGATCCATCGCCGCGACCATGCCCGCGCTGACGCGGTCCAGATGCTCTGGACCAGAGCAGTGTTCTGGACGCTGATCCTGAGCTGGTGGGTCTTCTTTCAGGAGCGAAGCGTCGCAGACTACGCCGAGCTCTTCGAGCGCAACCGCGGCTGGTTTCTCTGCCTGTTCGCGCTGACGTCGATTGCCGATATCATGATTACGGTGCTGCGGGTTGAGCTGCTCGACCCTCCCATCTACCTGCCGTTCGCACTTCACTTCAGTGCTCTAGGGCTCACCGGTGTGTTTGTGAAGTCTCGGCGCTTCCATCCGATCCTGGCCAGCTACGTGCTTGGCGCAGAACTCACCTGGTCGCTCGTGGTGCGCCGCTTCCTCGAGACGTGACCGGGTGTCATAACATAGAGCAGGAGGACATCGTTGATCATTCGCGCATGGCGAGCCACGACGACCCGGGATGGAGATGATCAGTACCGCGACGCGGTTCGTCGCGTGGTGTTGGACCATCTCTCGGAGACACCGGGATACCGAGGCGCTATCTGGATGAGGAAAGAAGACGGAGATCATTGGGACTACTGGGTTCTCACGTGCTGGGACTCGATGAACGTGGTCACCTCGTTCGCGGGAGATGACCCCAACACTGCCTGGGTTCCGGATGAGATTCGAGTGGCGCTCGAGAAGGTTGGGGTGACGGTTGAGCACTACGAGCTCGCCCTGGGGCACGACCTCGAGCGGTTGCTGGGTTCTGATTCGTCATGGGACCGCGTGGATTGAGGCGGCGCACGCGTGACCATGCGATGAGGATGAAGCCTTCAGCCCGGGGTCCGTGGGCTGCACTTCTGTGCGCGTGCTTGGTGGCCGCAGCGGCCTGTGCTGATGTTCCAGAGGATGCCGACCCGGTCATTCTCGTGCACGGGCTCGGTAGAACGTCCCGATCGCTCATCTATCTCGAAACACGTCTCCGCAGAGAGGGCTTTCGCGTCGTGTCGTTCGACTATCCGTCCAGGACAGAGCCGATCGAAGTACTCGTGGACTCGTTGAGGTCGGTCGTGGCAGGCTGCTGCATGCACGAGGCCTCAGAGGTCCATTTCGTGACACACTCGATGGGGGGAATACTCGTCCGTAGTCTGCTCGCCGAAGACTCGACGCGTCACGTCGGGCGGGTCGTGATGCTGAGTCCCCCGAATCAGGGGAGCGAGGTCGTCGACGCCTTCGCCTCTTCCCCTCTCCTGGTCGCACTCTTGGGCCCGGCTGGAGCATCGCTGGGCACCGATTCCGCGAGTGTGCCACGACAGCTGGGGCCGGTACGATTCCCTCTCGGCGTTGTTGTGGGTAATCGTAGTCTGACCCGGGTCGGATCATGGTTGATCCCTGGCGCCGACGATGGTCTCGTCGGGGTGGAGCAGGCCAGGGTGGACGGCTTAGCCGACTTCCTGGTGGTCCCCTCGACCCACACCACGATCATGAACCGCCCGGAGACCGCGGATGCGGTACTTTCCTTTCTACGTTTCGGACGCTTTGAGTAGTCGCAACGGCTGGCCCACAGGTGCCTCCCGAGGCCATCCGTGTCATGGTCGCGGGCGTTGCCTCAGATATGGAATGACCGGTTCAGCCCGTTCGAGCGAGGAGGACGTCATGAACGATGAATTGGCGCGGGTTTCTTTATGATGCCTGTGCTCACTCATTGCGGCCGGATGTGGCCCCGCAGCGGAGCCCGCCTCCAGGGTGGAGCCGCCGGATATGACGAATGTGACGTTGCGGTCCTGCGAAGATGGTGCGCTGATGTTGTCGGTGGTCCATTGAGCGCCCCGAGTACCAAGCAGAGGCGCTTCGAGAGCGGTGGCGGCTGAGTGGCCTCGTATCTCCTGATTGTGAATCCAGCCGCTGGGAAGGGCGCGGGATCTGCCCGCGCGGAAGAGCTTCGGGAGCGGCTCGACCCTGATCATGCGGTAGACCTCGTGAGCACCACAGGCCGCGGGCACGCGACTCGACTCGTCCGTGAGCACGGCGCCGATGTCGATCGCGTTATTGCCATTGGAGGGGACGGTACGCTGAACGAGGTCTTGGTGGGGGTGCTCGGGGTTGGGGCCTCTGCGGATACGCGCCCGGCTCTGGGCTTCTTGCCCGGGGGCACGGCGAACGTCGCCACGAAGGCGTTCGGGTTCATGCCAGATCCAGGCCGTCTGGCCTGTGCGCTGTCGCATCTGGAAGGCCGTCTGGCCGATATCGGTATCGCCGACCTCGGAGGCCAGTCGCGCCCCTTCCTCCAATGGTGTGGCGCTGGCCTCGACGCGGTTGTCATCGACGAGCTGAACTCTACCCGGACCGGTCATATGGGCCTCGCAGGTCTCGTCCTGAAGGCTCCACGCGTCGTTGCATCCGTAGTTCGCTACCCAGCCCCCACCGTGCACCTCGTGGCCGACGGGAAAGAACTCGCACCTGCGGCCGGTGTGATCCTCGCCAATGTGGCAGAGGTCGCGTTTGGCGGGACGGTTCACCCCGGCGCGACACCCTTCGACGGAGAGATCGATGTAGTGACCATGAGGCAGGCGGGACCGTTTCGCACCGCTCGAATGGCAGCCTGTATGATGTTGACAAGCCTCACGGCGTCTCCGGACGTCGACCACCGAACAGCGAGGACCGTAACGATCCACAGTGATGGACGCGTGCCGGTCCAGATCGATGGGGAGCCGGTAGGATATTTGCCCGTCGATGTGTGGGTGGAGAAGGCCGCCGTTCGACTTCTGGTCGCTGATCGGAGACCGTGATGCTGACGAGCCCAACAGGGAACCGATCTTCTTGAACGTTAGGTCAGCTGGCGGAATGCCGCTTCGGTCGCGTACGGTAGTCGCGAGTACGCCGAAGCCTTCATGATGCGTATGGCCCGGGCAGGTGAGGCCCGGAAGGACGGAATGTATGGTGACAACTGATCGAATACCCACCAGCCTGAAGGGCCAGCTCCTGATTTCCAGTGGGGGGCTCTACGATCCGAACTTCCGTCACACTGTGGTGCTTATTGGAGAGCACAACGCAGACGGAGCGCTGGGTGTAGTACTCAACCGCGCGTTGAACGTCAGGGTGGAAGAGGCGATCCCCGAGCTGCAGCCCTGCGTCCCGGCTGGTGAAGCCTTGTACCAAGGCGGGCCCGTGCAACCAGAGAGCCCCGTGCTGCTCGCCGACTTCGAGGATCTGGTGAAGGCGGATCTCCTGGTGTTCGACTCGGTTGGCTTTCTGACCGGCGACGTCATGACGCCATTTGATGAGGGTATCCGTCGTGCACGGGTGTTTGCCGGATACTCGGGATGGGGGCCGGGCCAGCTCGAGTCGGAGATGACCCAGGATGCCTGGATCGTTGAACCGGCACGGGTCGAGGACGTATTCACAGACTCACCAGATCTGCTCTGGAGCCGAGTGCTTCGTCGGAAGGGCCCCGACTTCGACCGCTTGTCTCGGATGCCCTTTGATCCGTCGATGAACTGAATGGATATCAGGTTGCGGACGTGAAGACCGACAAAGGTCGGCAGCTAAGGGTCCAGGCGGATCGGAAGGCGTCAGGCTGGCTGGCAGCACTCGTGGTCGTGGTGCTGGCCGCGTGCAGCGGTGATGAGCGTGTCATACCTCCGGTCGTTGTCCGGCCTCCCTTCGAGGGCACGATCTTCATCGATCCGGACATCATCACCGAGGCGGATCCCACCACGTTCACCGGCCTCGTCTACGCCGGGCAGGGAACGCGTGAGATGTTCGATCGCAGGGTCGACGCGTGGGTCACCACGGAGCCGTACCTGTTCGATACGTCTTTCAGCGATGGGCTGACGATAGAAGTACAGGTCAATCCGGAATTCGCCTCAGTGGCGGCGGCCGAAGCGGAAGCACTGTTTTACGCAGATGCGGTCGGGCGCTTGCCGACGTCACTGCGCCGGGACGTCGAGACCATGTGGATCCACCAGGGTGTCGAGCTCTATGGCGGCGGGAATCGGAACATCCTCATCCACACGGGGCAGAGCGCAGAGTACATCGGCCTCGGCATCCTCGAAGAAACGCTCGTGCACGAGGCCGCCCACACGTCGATGGATGGTCGGTACGGTGCGTCGTCAGGCTGGCTGGCCGCTCAGAGCGCCGACCCCACCTTCATCTCAAATTACGCACGCGATTTTCCCTCTCGGGAGGATATGGCGGAAACGCTCGTGCCATATCTGGCGGTGCGGTATCGATCCGATCGGATCAGTTCATCCATGCGTGCCGAAATCGAGGGGGCGATTCCGAACCGGATCGCATTCCTGAACGCGCTGGGGCTCGACATGTTCCCAATTGTCAAACCCTGAGGCCTTTTAAGGGATCAAGACACCAACGGGGAGCCGGCCCGCACGGACTGGCCCCCCGTTGCACGACGGCGCGTTGACTCAGCTTACCGTCCACGCCTCGGGACGCGGAGTGCCTCGCCCGGATGAGGCCGCACCCCCATCGCATTCATGGAGTCGTTGAAGGTCGGGACCCGGTTCGTCAGCAGCAGGTTCAGGCGTTCCACCAACGGCGGCACGGCGTCCCACGCCGAGTCTGCCTGCCACAGCTGATCTTCCGTCGGGAGCGTCGAGGAGCCCTGAATGGCCCCCGCGACTCCGGCCCACCGTCGGGCTTCGACAAGTCCATCCGAGATCTCGTCGAGCTCGGACTGTATCGCCTCGAGCTCGTCTTCGAGATCCATGACATCTCCTTCGAAGTCACCCAGTAGGTCTTCTGCCTCACTCAGCTGGCCGCTCAGGCGCCGGGCCGCCTCGGTGGCGTCGTTCATTGGGGCCGCGAGATCATGCAGGCTCATGAGCACGTCCTGGCGAGCGCTACGGTCCGCGATGGTCATCGTACGCCGTGGGTCCGCTTGAATCTCTGCTGACTCTGAGGACGTTGCCCCGTCGACATGGACGGTGACCGTATACGTTCCGGGCATGACGATCGGGCCCTGAGGTGCACCGCCGCCAAATCCACCGCGGCCTCCCCCGCCACCTTGTGGCGGATCGTACGGGCGGTCGTAGCGCCAGTCCCAGAGGACCTCGTTGATTCCGCGGTCATGAGGGCCGTCGAAGCTCCGCACGTGATCACCCCCCGCATCGGTCACGACCACGCTGAAGTCCTGATCGTCCCCCACCTCGTCGCGGACGTAGTAGCGGAGCCGGGTCGCTCGTGGCGGGTTCGACGCTGAGTACGTCGCACCATAGAACGGCCAGTCTCCCTTCTGTGCCCACATCACGGTCGTCTTGATCGGGAACATGTGTGCGGTCGACGCCATGACGTCCTGTGACAGATGTTCGAGGGGGCCGATGTCCTCCAGGATCCATGCACTCCGGCCGTGGGTCCCTACGATCAGGTCGTTCTCCCGCGGGTGTATGACGAGGTCGTCGACCGGGACGGTGGGCATGTTGTTCTTGAGCCGCGTCCAGCTTTGGCCGCGATCGATCGAGGTGAAGATCCCGATCTCGTTGCCGACGAAGAGCAGGTTGGGCGCGCGATGGTGCTCGATCACGACGTTCACGGACCAGCCATCAGGCAGTCCATCGTCGATGCGACGCCAGTCTTCACCGTAGTTCTCGCTCACGTAGACGTATGCCGCGTAGTCCCCGTTACGGTGTCCATCGAAGGATGCGTACACCCGTCCCGGTTCGTGGGCCGATGCGGAGAGCCGGCTGACGTACGTTCGCTCCGGCAGCCCCGGAATGTTGTCGACCACGTTCGTCCAGGTGTCCCCGCCGTCGCGCGTGACCTGAACGTTGCCATCGTCTGTTCCTGCGTAGATCACGTCGCCCGTGAAGTGCGACTCACCCACGACGGTCAGGTTGCCGTACGTCGACGTCCCGTCGTGGATCGACATCATCGGCTCAGAGCCCGGGACGCCCATGATCTCCAACTCGGAGCGGTCGATCTGTCTGGTGAGGTCGAGCCCTCCGACCTCTTCCCAGGACATGCCGCGATCCCTCGATCGCATCAGATAGTTTCCACCGAGGTAGATCGTGGCTGGGTCGTGGCGCGAAATGAAGAGCGGCGAGTTCCAGTTGAAGCGGTACGTCTTCGCCGTATCACCGTTCTCGCGTGGCCCGGTGATTGGGCGCATCGGCGTCTTTTCCCCGGTGATGAGGTCGTAACGGTTCATGTTTCCGCCCTGGGACTCGGAGAATACGATCGTCGAGTCGGTCGGGTCTACGACAGTCCAGAATCCGTCGCCGTATGCGGTCTCGTACCAGTCCTGGTGGCGAATTCCGTGAAAGGAGCGGGTATTCGATGGCCCGCACCACGGGTTGTTGTCCTGTAGCCCCCCGCACACGAAGTACGGATCACGCATGTCGTGCGAGATCGTGTAGAACTGACCCAGCGCCAGATTATCGAACATCCGCCAATGGCCCGTCCCGTCCCAGCTGGCAGACACACCGCCGTCACTGCCGAGGATCAGGTGATCCGGGTCCTCGGGATTGATCCACAGGTCATGATGGTCCACATGGATCTGCGTGGCGCCATCACTCCGAAAGGTGCGGCCGGCGTCATCGGAGACCATAAGTGAGCTCCCAAGGACGTAGATGCGGTCGGCGTTGCTCGGGTCGATGCGTACCTGTGAGTAGTACATGGGCCGGGGGTTCGTGTCCGACATTTTCTCCCAGGTCGTGCCACGATCGGTTGAGCGGAAGAGCCCGCTCTTGGAAGCCCCGCCGCCACCTCCGAAGCCCTGGTCCGCGCTACGGGGCTCCGCTTCGACAAGGGCGTACACGACGTTGCCGTCCTGTCTGAACACATCGAGACCGATTCGGCCCTTGTCTCCCTCGGGAAGACCGTCCGTCAGTTCCATCCAGGTGTCACCGCCGTTCATCGTTCGGTAGATACCGCTACCCGGGCCACCACCGTTGAAGCCGAAGCCGGTGCGACGTCGCTGGTACATGGCGGCGAAGAGTGTCGATGGGTCGTTCGGGTCCATCGCGAGGTCGATTGCGCCGGTGTGTTCATCGATGGACAGGACGAGCGCCCAGGTCACCCCGCCATCAGTCGTGCGATAGACACCTCGTTCGGGATTGGGCCCCCAGAGGTCGCCGACGGCCGCAACATAGACCGTTTCCGGGTCCCGGGGGTGAATCAGTACCCGACCAATGTGCTTGGTCGCCTCGAGGCCCATGTGCGACCAGGTCGTCCCCCCGTCCGTCGACTTGTAAACCCCGTTGCCCCACGGAGACGACTGTCGATTTTGCGGCTCGCCGGTACCGACCCAGACGAGATTGGGGTTGGTCTGATCGATCGCCACGTCACCGATTGTGCTCGTTGGCTGGTCATCGAATAAAGGTGTCCACGACGTGCCATGGTTTTCGGTCTTCCACAATCCGCCGGTGCCGGTGCCGAGGTAGAAGACCTGCGGCTTGGACTCCACGACCTCGAGGCTCGAAATACGGCCGCCCATGAGGGCGGGGCCGATTTCCCGAAAGGTCAGCGCTGACATCGTGGTCGGCAGGTCCGGCGCTTGAGCGCGAATCAGCTCTGGAAACAGCATCGTCGCGATGACCGTCGTACAGGCGAGGCGGATGAGGGTCCTCATAGGGCACGTCTCAAGTATGAGTGTCGGGGGCAGCCCGGGCAGTCGGAGTATTCTGCGTCGGCTTGCCGCTAGCGCAAGCGGCCAGGACATCGGGTCATGCCCTTTCAAATCGTACGATAGCGTCTACATTCCTTTCGGATCTGTGGGTTGGCTGTAAGGAGATTGACACCATTCCTAAGCGCCTCTCCACCGCAAAAGCTGTTTTGGTGCCCGTCGGCTTCGCGTTCGGACTTCTCGCGATGTTGGGCCTGCCGCAAATCGGGCAGGACCCGAATCTCGTGCGCAGTTTTTTCGCAGCGGCTGCGGTGCTGGTGCTTTGGGCGGCAGCCCTCTTCGTCTCAGCAACCCGTGCTGGGCGTGAGCTATCAATCCAATCAGCCGTCCGGAAGCCCCATTATGTCCAGATGTTCGCGCAGGGCACAGTCCTTGTGTACTGGGGCTGGCATGTCCAGATGGTGCAGGAATGGGCCCCGCTCATCCTGGCGCAGATTCTCTTCGCATTCGGCGTAGACGCTCTCCTCCAGTGGTCGCGCAGGGACACGTACGGCATGGGCTTCGGCCCCGTTCCCGTAATGTTCAGCATGAACCTGTTCCTCTGGTTCAAGCCGGAGTGGTTCTACTTTCAGTTCGCTATGGTTGCCGGCGGCTTCCTGGCGAAAGAGCTCATCCGGTGGCAGAAGAACGGGAAGTCCGCCCACATCTTCAACCCGTCGTCGTTCCCTCTCGCCGTCGCCTCGGTCATCCTGCTTTTGACCGGGTCCACGGAGATCACGTGGGGCGCGGAGATCGCTCAGACTCAGTACAATCCGCCCTACATCTTCGCGGTCATTTTTCTGGCCTCGCTGCCCGGACAGCTCCTTTTCGGTGTGGCCACGATGACCTGGTCGGCGGTCGTGAGTGCCTACGCATTTGGACTCCTCTACTATCAGGTCACAGGGGTCTACTATTTTTACGACTCGTTCATCCCGATTGCGGTCTTCCTCGGGATGCATCTGCTCTTCACAGACCCCTCTACGTCACCCAAGTCCGAATCGGGGCGGGTCATCTTTGGCGTGCTGTACGGGATGGGTTGTATCGGACTGGTTGTAGTACTCAACGCGTTCGGCGCTCCGGAGTTCTACGACAAGCTCCTGCCCGTTCCGATCCTGAATCTCTCGGTTCGGTGGATCGACCGCCTGGCTCAGCAACCCTTCTTCAGGTCTCTGGAACCGGGTCGCATTTTGGCATTCGCCCCGTTGCGGCACACCCGATTGCGAACGGCCAGCCTTTGGATCGTCACGTTTATCGCGGTGCGTTCTCTCGGGGGCGTCGGGGACGACCATCCCGGTCAGTACCTGCCGTTCTGGGATCAGGCGTGTGAGGTCGGGAACGAGCGGGCATGCGAACACCTGGCGGACATGCAGCTGGTGTACTGCGCGCGTGAGTCCGGTTGGGCATGCAATGAGCGTGGCATTGTGCTCGCTACCAAGCTCGACCGGGCTGACCTCGCCCGCATCGAGTTCCAGCGAGCGTGCGCACTCGACTTTGGTCCGGGCTGCGCCAACGTACTTCGCCTGACAACCGGCAGTGAGTCGTTCGAGGAGGCGCGGCCGCCTGACAGAGACCTCCCGATCGTCATTCGGGGGAGCAAGGGGCCGGTCATGGCATCGGACCGGAGTGAGTTGTATTCGCTGGCATGCGACCGAGGCTGGACGGAGCATTGTACCGGGCCCATGGCGAGTATGTAGCGGGCTTCTCCGTGCCCTCTGGCGCGTTCGCTGAATCAGCCACAGTCTCCCGGAGACTCGACTTTCGGGAGACCCAATGAAAAAGACCCTCCTCGCGGCCGGTGGGCTTGCGCTCAGTGCGCTGCTCCCCTCGGCTTCGGCCGTCGATGCCCAGCAACAGCGTGACCCGCGATCGATGGGCGGTGGCGACTGTGCAGGCAACGTGTACAACTGTATGGATACGCCGAATCCTCTGCCCGCGCCCAACACGGTGTGGATCGAGGAAATGACGTGGATGGACGTGCGTGATGCCCTTGAGAGCGGAGTGACGACCGCCCTCATTACGACGGGTGGTGTGGAGCCGAACGGCCCGTTCCTCGCCACAGGCAAGCACAACTTCGTGTTGCGCGCGAATTGCGATGCGATCGCTCGCGAACTTGGTGACGCCCTCTGTGCCCCGGTGATCAAGCTGGTGCCGGAAGGCAACATCGACCCGCCGTCGAGTCACATGACGAGCCCGGGTACGATCTCGATGACACAGCCGACCTTCGAGGCGATGCTGACCGATGTCGCCCATAGCCTCAAGATGCACGGCTTTCGGAGCATCATCTTCTTCGGTGACAGCGGCGGGAACCAGACGGGAATGCGCAACGTCGCCGAGGCGCTCAACGGCATGTGGGATGACGTCGTCGTGGCTCACGTCCCGGAGTACTACGACTATGGCGCAGTAGACGCCTACATGGCCGCGCGGGGCTTCCCGGACGGTGAGGGTGACGGGCTGCATGACGACCCGATCATCTCGCTCAACATGTTCGCCGACGATCCGTACTCGATCCGCTATGACGAGCGCGTCGAAGCTGGCCTCGCGATGATCAACGGGGTCTCGCTCGAAGATCGCGTGCAGAACGTCGAGTGGGCACGCGACGTCGTCGACTTCCGGGCCGACTGGACGGCCGGGTACATCCAGGACGCGATCGCGATGGGTGGCACGAAGCCGATGCCACCCCTGGCACAGACCGCGCGGCGCCAGGGTGCTCCTTCCGGGTTCCAGCGTCCGGAGCCTGATCCCCGCGACATGGGCGGCGGTCGCTGTGCAGACAATGAGTGGAACTGCGCGGATACGCCCAACCCGCTTCCCCCGGCGCAGACCCTCTGGATCGAAGAGATGACGTGGATGGACGTCCGCGACGCCCTGCAGGCGGGTAAGACGACGGCCATCATCTCGACGGGCGGAGTCGAACCCAACGGGCCGTGGCTGGTGACAGGCAAGCACAATTACGTGCTCCGTGAGAACTGTCCCCGGATCGCCACGTATCTGGCCAACGCACTGTGCGCACCGGTGCTGGAACTCGTGCCAGAGGGTTCGATCGAGCCACCGTCAGGGCATATGACCAGCCCCGGGACGATCAGCTTGCGTCAGGAGACCTTCGAGGCGGTCCTGACTGACATGGCGGAAAGCCTGCACCAGCACGGCTTCGAAAACATCGTCTTCATTGGGGACTCCGGCGGGAACCAGCGTGGAATGGAGAACGTCGCTGACGCACTGACGGAGAAGTGGAGTGGCGCGGGTCGGGCTCACTTCATCGGGGAGTACTATCGCTCTCCTGCGGGCTCTCGGAATGTGCTTCGGGAGCGAGGTGTCACCCGGGACGGCATGCCGAGCGACAACATCCACGACAGTCCTGGCATCACGCTGAACATGATGCTCGATGATATCAATTCGGTGCGCTGGGCTGAGCGCGCAGCCACCGGCCAGGCGATGATCAACGGCGTGGACATCAGTGATCTGACCGAGGCGCTCATGTGGGCCGAGGAGATCGCTGATGTGCGGTCGGAGCGTACGGCCAACATCATTCGGGATCGGATCGGAAGCTGATCCCGGTATCAGACTGGAGGGTCCGGTGAGCGGGAGACCTCAACCGCTGGACGTGGATTTCGTCCGTGGTCGGTTTCCCGCGCTCACCGGGCCCTTCGTCTTTTTCGACAATGGTGGTGGCTCGCAGATCCTGCAGCCTGTCGTTGACCGACTGAACGATTTCCTCGTCCGGCACAACGTGCAGCTCGGTGCCAGCTATCCCCTGTCGGTGGAAGCGGGACGACTCCTCTCGGATGCGCAGCGCGCAGTTGCGACGCTCATCAATGCGTCCGACCCGGACGAGGTCGTGATGGGACCGTCGACGACGGCTCTGCTGCGCATGATCGCTTCAAGTATCGGCAGGACGCTCCAGGCGGGCGACGAGATCGTCATCACGACCGGCGACCACGAGGCGAACATCGGGCCGTGGCTGGAGTTGGAGGCGATGGGTGCGCGGGTCCGCTGGTGGCGACCGAATCCGGAGACCGGTGTACTCGATCCCACCGATCTCGAGCCCCTGCTCAACGAGCGGACCGGGCTCGTCGCGATGACGCACACCTCGAATGTCCTGGGGAGCATTCATCCTGTCGCGGACGTAGCCGACATGGTGCACGGCGTCGGCGCGCTCCTGTGCGTGGATGGTGTTGCGTTTGCGCCCCACCGCGCCGTCGACGTGCAGACGCTCGGTGCCGACCTGTATGCCTTTAGTTTCTACAAGACCTTCGGGCCGCACCATGCCGTCTTGTGGGGGCGTCGCGAGTTGCTGCAGGAGCTGCCGGGTCACGGCTTTGTATTCGTGTCGGAAGACGACGTGCCCTACAAGTTCCAGCCCGGGAACGTGAACTACGAACTCAGCGTGTCCCTCCTTGGGATTCTGGATTACTTCGGAGAATTGGATGCGGATCAGGAAGGGGCTCGCCCGATGGGTGCGGCGGTCCCACGATCTGCGGTCGTGTCCGCCTACGAGCGTATCGCTGTTCACGAAGAGAAGCTGGTCCGCCCACTACTCGAGATGCTGAGTGCGCGAGAGGGCGTGCGTATCATCGGGCACGACACCGCCGACCGTGATGCACGGGTCTCCATCGTGTCGTTTGTGTCCTCCCGTCGCTCGAGCCGAGAGATCGTGACCGCAGTCGACGCACACGGCATCGGAATTCGGCACGGAAGCTTCTATTCTTCTCGCTTGCTTGATGAGCTCGGCATTGACGCGGGCGACGGTGTTGTGCGGGTCAGTATGGTGCACTACAACACGTCCGCCGAAGTCGACCGCCTCATCACCGTGCTTGACCCGCTGATCTGAAACGCGCCGGAGCCTTCGTGCCCCTGTACCCTCTTCTGCTCGCCCCGATCTATAAAGAAAAGGTCTGGGGTGGTCGTACGCTCGAGCGTTTTTGGCGAACCCTGCCAGGCGGGCCGGAAGCCAGGATTGGCGAGTCGTGGGAGTTGGCCGACCTGGCTGAAACAAGCCCCTCCGGCGGCGGCGGTGCGGCTGCCCGCTCAGTGATCCGAAACGGGCCGCTCATGAAGCGTACCGTTGGGGATGTGATCGGTGACTTCGGCTCCGTGGTGACGGGCAGCATGAAGCTATCCCCGGATGGTTCATTTCCACTGCTGTTCAAGTACCTGGACGCTCGAGAGAATCTGTCGGTTCAGGTGCATCCGTCTGCTGCTTACGCAGCTGAGCATCCAGACGCGCACTTGAAGTCCGAAGCATGGTACGTGGTCGCAGCCGACCCCGGCTCCGTCATCTATCGAGGTGTGGTCGAAGGGATAGATCCTGAGCAGTTCCGGGTTGGGATCGAGAAGGGTTCGGTCGCGGAGCTGCTTGTTGAGGAGCCTGCGGTGCCCGGCCATTGCGTGTACCTGCCCAGTGGCACTGTCCATGCCCTCGGCGCGGGCGTACTCGTCGCCGAAGTGCAGACGGCATCCGATACCACCTTCAGGGTCTTCGACTGGGGTCGTACCGACCGTGAGATACATGTAGACCAGGCGATGGAGTGTATCGACTTCTCGCCGTTCGAGAACGGGAGCGACCTGTCCGACCAGCCCCCCACCTCAGAAGGTGATTGGGTGGCGCGTCCGCTCGTCGCCTGCGAGCACTTCGAGATCTGTGAATGGACGGCACTGCGGGAGTCCAGCCGCATCTTCGCGTCTGAAGAGCTCTCCGTGCTGATGCTGATCTCCGGGTCTGGCACTATTTCCTGGGGCGATCAGGAACGCCGGAGCGTCACGGTCGGGGCGGGGGAGACCGTGCTGCTTCCCGCTGGCCTGCCCTCCGCGGAGTTCTCCGCCGTCGATGACGTGACGCTGCTCGACGTAACACCACCAAGGACCGAATCATGACCGATCGACAGCTGCCTTCGCCCTCGGACGACGAGCTGAACGTCTACATCCGCACGCGGTACGCTCTGCTCGGTGTCGATATTTCGGTTCTTCCCGAGTCGGATCCCGACGCGCCGATGGACCAGGAGCGCCTGCTGGCCAACGGTCGATTGATTCTTCGGCAGGACGTCGTGGCGGCGGACTTCGAAATCGATCCGCAGTTCAATCTTCCGGTCCCCCATCCGGCCCCCTTCGTGGCGTGGACGGCGGAGGCAGACGAATGACCGGACCCCAGGACGTCAATGTCTCGCGCCGCTGGTTTCTCGAGCGTATGGCATGGGTGACTACGGCGTCGGCGGGGGCGTCAGCCGTCTTACCGCAGCCGGTATGGGGCAGAGAGCGGTCCCAAAGGGCGTTGACGGTGATCCCGGACTCGCCTGTATCTCTGCAGTCCATCGACGACCTTACCGAGCTCACGCTCGCGGAAACGGTGTCTCTCGTGCGGCGGGGGACTGTGTCACCCGAGCAGCTGGTGCGGGCCCATGTCGATCGGATCGAGCGCTTCGACCATGCATATCAGGCGTTTGCGGCCCGGCCGTCCCTGGAGGCTCTTGTGCAGTCAACTCGTTCAGAGCCTGTCGATGGCCCTGATGCAGCACTACGGGGCATATGTCTGGCTCCAAAAGACAACGTCTACACCTCGGACATGCGGACCGAGGGTGGCTCCCTTGTCTACGAGGGCTTTCAACCAGATTACGATGCAACAGTGGTCGCTTCGATGCGATCCGCGGGTGGAGTGATCATCGGAAAAGCCCAGATGGGAAATCTGGCGGGTGGCCGAGCACAGGTATACGGAACGACCATACCGACCACCCGAAACGCATGGACGCCCGACGACGTCGAGTACTCACCGGCAGGTTCGTCGTCAGGAACGGGTACTGCGGTTGCAGCCCGGATGGCGGTAGCAGGGATTGGAACGCAGACAGGCGGATCGGTCGTCGGGCCCGGAAACGCTCAGGGACTCACCTGCATCAAGCCCACGTTCGGACGGATCTCGCTCCACGGTGTCATTCCCCTGAGTTACACGCGAGATCACGTCGGTCCTATGGCGAGGACCGTGCTCGACGCTGCGATTCTCCTGCAGGTGCTGGCCCACCCTGATGCCAGGGATCCTCGCACGCTCGGCCTGCCACCAGCTCCCAACTATATCCAGGCGGCGACGCCGTATCCCGGAGAGGCCCCGGCCGTTCGATGGCCGACCCGGGTCGGCATCTTCCCCGGCTGGCTCGACTCCGAGAACGAGCAGGTGTCGGAGCTTCGCCGTGCATTTGTTGCAGAGCTCGAGTCCATGAGCAACGTGCAGGTCGTGGGAGAGGTGGCCCTGCCGGAACAGTGGGATGAACTCACGTCCTCGCCGCTAGGCGGCTCCCACGGCGACCCTACAGCGTTCTTCATCGAACCGCTGCGTAACGATGTACGGCTCTTCGGGACGCGCCTGCCGCGCTTCCTCAATGGCATGTTGCAGAGCGCCGACACGTACGTGAAGGTGCAGCAAGCGCGTATGCTGCTGCTTCATCGCATGCAGACGCAGCTCTTCAATCAGTGCGATGTCGTGCTGGTGCAGGGCTCGGGTGCCTTTGACGGCACGGGTATGCCCGTGCTCTGTATGCCGATCGGGTTCGACGTGGAGCCACGCACCG
>Ga0209631_10003702_pt1 | contig 17398 bp, 16 predicted proteins | sample COG_08_FD_184752 | JGI IMG/M metagenome (GOLD analysis project Ga0209631, IMG submission 184752) | Pelagic Microbial community sample from North Sea - COGITO 998_met_08 (SPAdes) (version 2) | ecosystem: Environmental > Aquatic > Marine > Neritic zone/Coastal water | place: Helgoland, sampling...
TAGACTAATTTGGAGCAATATCAATCAAACGATGCATTATATTTCATTATGGATTTTATCTTTTCATTTTTATAGAATCCTTGATAAGATATCCCAAACTCAAAACCACCTTTACCATTCGTGTAATTGGACAAATAAGAAGTGTTAAAATCGTAACTAATCATTCCAACAAAATCTTTGTACCTCATTCCCACCCCAATCACAAATGCATCTTTTAAACGGTAACCTAGAAGTAAACGCAAATCGCAATCTTCATTAGATAATTGATACTTACCTAATAATAGCACTCTTTTTCCCAACTCCTAGACTGGCTTTAAACTTTTCTTAAAAGGAACAATCTATTTCACATAAATGACCCTTTGAAATAATAATAAAAGTACTTTTGTTCCCCATTAATAGGACTAGCAAAAATTATTGAATTTCAGAGGCATTATAAAAAACGCTACGGTAAACAATTTACATTATGATTCGATTAAAAATCGGGGGAGTTCCAGAGCATTTTAATCTTCCGTGGAGACTTGCCATTGAAGAAGGGTCTTTTGAAAAAATTAACATGAAGCTGCATTGGAGTGACATGCCTGGAGGCACAGGACAAATGATTCGGGGGCTTGAAAGTGAATCAATTGACATTGCTGTTTTATTAACAGAAGGAGTAAGTAAAGCAATATTAGAAGGTTTACCAGCCAAAATACTATCCTATTATGTGACCTCACCGCTTAGATGGGGCATCCATGTTCCATTTAAATCAAACATTGAAACACCTGCTGATTTAAATAAAAAAACATTTGCCATTTCACGCGAAGGGTCTGGATCACATTTAATGACATATGTTGAAGCAGAAAAACAAAAATGGGATATAAATTCACTTAAATTTAGAGTTGTTGGTGATTTATATGGCGGGTTATGGTCACTTGAGAACAACAAAGCTCAAGGTTTTTTATGGGAAAAATATACAACCAACCCATTTGTAAAACAAAATAAATGCAAATTTATTGGAGAAGTAGTAACGCCATGGCCTTGTTTTGTTATTGTAGCATCTGAAAAAATCAAAAAGCAATACGAAAAAGAATTGTTTGAGATGATTCAAATTGTATGCAAAAGAGCCGCGAAACTCAAAAAAGATCCGGAAGCAATCGAAAAATTATCTTGGAGATATCATCTTGAAAAGCAAGAAGTCAAAAACTGGCTTAAAGAAACCGAATGGGCAGAAGAAAAAAATACTGAGCCAAAACATATTGACTCAGTAATCTCTTTTTTACTTAAAGCAAATTTAATAAAGAAAGAAAATAGTAAAGACTATTTAAAAAAACTCTTTTAAAGATTTGGGTTTTCTCGTATCCCCATTATCTCAGCTCCTGTAATAGATGAATATTATGGAGTCCTTTGATAAGTAACTATTGAATCAAGATTGGCTATGTGCCGCATCACGCTCTATTCAGAGAAAGGAAAAAAGAGGAGGTTTTTATAATTTAGACTTGGCCTAAACTAGTTTATATGAAATGCCTCGTGGGGTGCTACATGAAAATCTCAGTGTAACTCCAAAGACAAACCTAAAAGCTCTAATTCTGTAAAATATTTTAACACATGTAATTTAAAATCAGATAATTATACATAAATTAATATAGCTTTACTTTAAGTAAAGGTCTTGTGATTAAAGGAGGCATTATTTCAATTACAACTTAATACCAATAATTGTTGCATCATCAATTTGTTCTTTATCTCCTTTCCAATTCTGGAATTCTTGAGCTAAGGCATCTTTTTGCTCGGACATACTTTTACCTTGAATAGATAATAGTCTATTTTTTAGTCTTTTGGATTTAAACTTCCTGTCTCCTTCTCCTCCAAACTGATCTACATAACCGTCTGAACTCAAATAAATAGCATCTCCCTTATTGTATTCAAATACCCTATCTTCAACATGAAAAGATAGATCGTCGGCCCCTATTGAGCAGTTATTCCCCTTCATTTCATAAAGAGCCATTTCTTCTAGGTTTAATTCTGAATAATTATCAACTCCGCTTACAGGCGCAAAATTATCTTTTTTAGTGACTAAATATAAGGGGCGCTTTGCTCCGGCAAAACGAATTAAATTAGAATTATTCTCTATGGAACATAGACAAATATCCATGCCATCATGAGAAACATTACTCTCATTTGCATTCATAAAGTCTAAAAAAAGTTCATTTGCTTTCGTTAAAATTTCTGCAGGTTTCGTTAGACCAAACTGATCCACTGCATTATTTAAACTTATGTTACCAGCCATTGATATTAATGCGCCAGGAATTCCGTGCCCGGTACAATCTGCAACAGCAATTAGGGTAACTTCATTCAGTTTTTTTGCCCAATAAAAATCACCTGATATACTGTATTTTGGAAGAAAATAATTAAAATGTTCAGGAAATAATTCATTCATTTTTTGATCACTTGGCAAAATCACATTTTGTACTGTTCTTGCACGGTTTAAGCTATCATGGAACCCCTTGGATTTTTCCTTTATTTTAACCTTAAAATCGTTTAATTTTTTTCTTGAATGTTCTTTTTCAATATTTTTTAAGTCTTCCACTTTTTTTAACTGATGTGAAATAATGGCTATCAATTCCTTATTGCGGTAGGGTTTGGCTAAATAGTCCTCTGCTCCTAGGTTCATTCCTGTTCGGAGGTCATCCATTGTGGATAGCGCAGTTAAAAAAACAAAAGGTGTATGTTTTAATTCATCATCGGCACGGATTGCTTTTAATACATCTAAGCCACTTATTTTAGGCATATTTATATCGCAAAGTATTAAATCTGGCTTTAAACTGAATGCTCTTTGTAATCCCTTTTCTCCATCAGGCTCACTTTCTACTTCAAAGCCATTTAAATCCAAAACATCGCAAATAGACTCTCTAATTAATGCTTCATCTTCAATTACTAATATTTTACCCATGCAAATGAATTTTGTTTAATACAAACCTAGTTAACTATTTCGTATTGTAATACTTTAACTTTCCGAAAATTACTTTTTGTTCACCCAACGTAATCGTACACTACCACTAAAAAATGTGACAAGCTAGGTCATTTTATAGCGGCCTCAACATGTTAGTCAAACTTCACTTTTCTCTTACAAGATGTACTTAAGTATTTCCTATTAATAAGTGCATCAGTTCTTCTTTTTTGCGAACCGAAACATTTACACTTGAACCATCCGACATTAATAAATAACCTGCTTTTCCTCTCACAAATTTTTCAATATGCTTAATATTTACAATGGTAGATTTATGAACTTTTAAAAAGTTTTTACTCGTTAATACTTCTTCAAAATCTTTCATAGGTTTAGAAACAAGTATTTTCCTTTTGTCAGCTAAATAAAAGTTACAATAAGCTCTATCAGCCTGACACTTAATTATTTTATCAAAAGAAATTAGTTCTAATCCATCATTGCAAGGCAGCGCTAATTTATTTGCATCTGCTATTACAGTTTCTGGTTTACTAGCAGACCGCTGGTCTAACAATTGATTGCGTCTGTCCAAACGCAGTCTTACTGTTTTTAAAATATCGCTGGTAGCAAAAGGTTTAAAAATATAATCGTCAGCACCCAAGCTCATCCCATAGCGCAAACTCTCTACTTCTACTTTAGCCGTAAGAAAAAGAAAAGGTGGAATGATTTCATCTTTAAATCGTTGATTAACAGCTTCAAGTAATTCAAAGCCTCCTAATTCTGGCATATTTACATCACAAAGCACCAAATCTGGTTGGTTCTCAACAATAACATCATACCCTATTTTTCCATCACTAGCGATTAAAACCGTGTAGCCTGCTAATTCAAGAATCTCTTGTAAAGTATCTCTAATGCCTTGCTCATCTTCAACGATAAGTATTTTTTCCATGATTTCTATTAGAATTATTATGGTATTATACGCAAGGTATTAATGTTTTTTTTAAAGATATCGTATTTTACCCATTATTTGTATAAAATTATGGGATGGTATTGTAAAAACCGAGTTTCAGCACTGTTGTGAATTCCCTGGGGGCCGAAAGATTTTTTACAGCGTCATCCTATGTTTGTAAAAAGGATTTTTTATTGTTAAAAAGCAAATATAATTTTGTTTATGAATTATAAACAGAACAGAAAGAGAAAGGAACTAGAATAAGGTCCTTAAAGCCTCCAGGCATAACTTAGTTTGTAAACAAATGTTTAATAGATTAGTAGAAAAAGGTAAACCGAAAAAAGTGGCTTTAGTTGCGGTAATGAATAAATTAATAAAACAAGCTTTTGCCATTGGGACAAAACTTTAAAATTATGTAGAACCAAAATTAAATTTGGAAATTAAACTTAATTAAATTTGGTTTTTAACACAGTTCATTGCGAACTTTACGCTGTAGTAAAGTACGGAAACCTCAATGAAACCATAATTAAGTTTCCGAACTAAGATTGTAAATTTTCAAATACGTTTCGACTCCATTGTTTAAAGAAAAGAAATCTGAAGCATATTTTCTTAATTCTGTGTTTGGGTTATTTTGATTCTCTAAAAGAGCGGCAACCACTCTTTCGTATTCTTCATTAGAAAACTCTTTTACTAAATATTCAGGTAGAATTTCATTCATCACCAAATCATCATCACCTACGTCTGAATTACAAACAATAGGGATATTTAAATTCAATATCTCCCCCATCTTGGTCGGTGAAGAAGCCTTTTTAGAGAAAACAGGCTTAATAAAAAACAAGGAGACATCACTCAATGATACCATCGTTGGGACCTCTTCTCGATTTGCTGATTGAATAATTATTTTCGAAGTGTCCAACCCTCTCTTTTTGGCTTCAGAAAGCACCATTTCTTTAGGTTCTCTTGTTATAAACAAAGCTTTTGATTTTTTTTCTCTAATAAACAAAACTTTAATAAAATCCAACATTTCATCCAACATATACCAAGTACCTATTGAGCCTAAGTAGGATATCACATAATCCTTTTCTTCAATTCCTAATTCTTTTTTGAGCACTTTTAAACGCTCTAAATCCACTTTAGCAGGGTCAAAATGTGTTTCGTCTGTACAACAAGGAATAACTGAAATCGGAGATTGATTCGGTAATTTCCAGGATTCTATTACTTGCTTACCACAATCTGTCAAAGAAACTACCGCTTGCGATTCTGTGAGGAATTCCTTTTCTTTCTTTTTAAAGAAATTATAGACTAATTTAAAAACAGGATTCTTAAGGCTCCAAATCTCACCGTCTAATCTTTCATCTGCATAAAAACCGCGCATATCAAAAACAAAAGGAATATTGTCTTTTCTCTTGAATGACAAACCTGCCAGTGCACTAATATAACTACGGCAATGAATAATATCTACTTTGCCTTGTTGAAGTTCCTTTTTAACCGCCTTCTTCAATTTCCAAACATCAAAAATAGTAGATAATACGGGTGGTCTTTTCGTATATTTTAAAGGAACCCATTTAATACAGGTTCCTTTCAGCAAATTTTCGATCGTAGTTTTATTGGTAATAAAGTTTTCTTTCTTTTCAAAACTAATTATTGTGTATGCAATTCCTTTCTCAGCCAACCTGAGAAGGTAAGGCAATACCTGAGATTGCCCCAATGAATCTGTCATTCCGTCATATGAGAGGTAAAGTATCTTCATTTTGCATATATTTGAAGTCGCTAATATAAAAAATGATTTTACTTGGAATACAAGATTTTTTTTTAGGAATAGTTTATTTGGCTATAATCTATGCCTTAGCTTATGGACTTAAATCACAGCATAAAAAAAATGGGATAGATAGTCAATATTTTATTAGTGGACTGACCGCAAAGTTAATTGGAGTTACAGCATTTTGTTTGGTTTATGGTCTTTACTATGGCGGAGGTGACACGGCAGATTATTTTAAGGGCTCACTTGCTCTAGCTAATTTATTGACAGAAGATTTTGATGCTTTCTGCTCCATTGTATTTGAAAATGAATTAGAGAAAAACCTGTATGCTTTTACCAAAGAAACAGGAAACCCTGCATGGCACATTTGGAGAGATCCTAACTCGTTTGCCGTTTCAAGATATTCCGCAATATTTTGTTTACTGGGAGCAAAAAGCTTCCTTATTACTAGTTTATTAACAGCATCATTTTCTTATATCGGAATTTGGAAATTGTATCGGTTATTTACCATAAATTTCCCTGGCACAAAAAAAGGATTGGCAATTTGTATATTATTTATGCCATCATTGATATTTTGGGGATCGGGAATAATGAAAGATTCTTATGTACTCGGAGCCGCGTGCTGGTTTTCTTACAATTTCTATCATGTGTTTATTATAAGAAAAAAAATATTATTTAATGCATTTCTTCTGATTATCAATATCTCAATTATCATGACCTTGAAACCATATGTAATTCTCTCTATTCTTCCTGGAGCTTTATTATGGCTAAATAATGCCTACTTAAAGCAAGTTTCTTCCGGTTTTGTAAAAATATTGGTAATGCCACTACTAGGATTGATCATTCTTGGTGGTGGGTTTTTACTTTACAGAAATATGGGTAGCTTAATGGGAGATTATGGAAACATTGATCAGGCTGTAGAAAAAGCAAAAATTATTCAACAAGATTTACTACGTGAAGAACAATATGGTGTTAATAATTATAATTTAGGGAAGATTGACGGTACAGCAGGAGGGATGACTTCTATCGCTCCGCTAGCAATATTTACAGCACTTTACCGTCCCTTGTTTTTTGAAATAGGGTCTCCTATGATGGTAATTTCTGCAATAGAAAATACGATGCTTTTACTACTAACATTATTTCTCTTCTTAAAAACGAATCCTAGAAAAATATTCCGCATAATTCTTTACGAACCCCTTCTATTATACTCCATATTCTTTAGTTTATTACTCGCTTTTGGAGTGGGTATGGCTAGCACTAATTTTGGAGCATTAACACGCTATAAAATTCCATTCATGCCCTATTATTTCTCAGCTATTTATTTGATTTATTCTTTAAACACTAAAAAGGAAAAAAGAAATATTTAGGATGAGTTTGGGATCATAAAAATATCTATTCTTGCAGAATGTCATTCAGAACGCTATTTTACTGAAAATTTATTTTCAACGTAAAATGAATAGATGAAGTAAAGTGTTTGGTTGGTTGTTAGATTCATCACTGTGTTTTTTAGGATAAATGAATTTATCGCAAAACGTTGTTCTGAATTAAAAGGAGTATTCTTCTGAATGACACAAAAAAACAATACTAGTAGAATGTCATTCAGAGCGATATTTCGAAAGGGATATCTAAATCTCATTTCTTGTCTTTCTTTCGACTGCCATCAAGCTTCAAAGGAAAGAGACAAAAAATGCAGGAGCATACGGTCCGCTTCAATTACTCTTTGCCCTAAACCATCAAAAAGGTATACAGGTGGGAATTATTTAGGTTTCTGCTCTTTTTTCCCTATAACAAAACAGCTTCCTCCTATTGGCACTTTTTTATTTCTGTTAATCCTAGATAGCTCCCAATTCCAAATTTTTTGCATAAGGCTGTTAAGTATGCCTTTTTTCGGTTTATGTTCATTTTGATGTTTTTCTATTTCATTGGAGTTCTTATTCAGGCCTAATTTACTTGGAAGTGACCTAAAGAGAAAAACAGGAAGAGGTAAAATGGAAAATATATACGTTGATTGAATTATACTAAATCCGCTTTTTTCTAGTAATTCATTTAATTCAGTCGTTGAATACCTTTTGAAATGACCGGCATCAACATCTTCATTAGACCATAAGAAATTAAAGGCAGGTACGGTAATATATATGTATCCATCATCCTTTAGATATTTATTGATATTCTTTAAAAATAAATAATCGTCTTCTATATGCTCTACAACATCAAATAAGCCAACAGAATCAACACTACCAAGCTCAAAACCAGCATCTTCAAGAGTAGAACAAAGGACATTCTTGATTCCTCTTTTGTAAGCATTAATTGCGCCCATTTTACCTGGTTCAACAAGTATCGTTTTTATACCATCATCTTGAAGTCTTTTTGCTACAAATCCATTTCCTCCGCCAATATCAAAAAATATTTTTTCAGCACTGTGTTTTTGAACACTTTCTGCTATGACATTATTCCTATGGTTAAACCAAAAACTATCTTGTTCAATTTTCATGCAAAGCTCATTACCTTCTTCTGGATAGGATATACTTGAATCCGATTTTGAATAATAAATACCATTTTCGGCTTTTTTAATATTATGGGCTATTTTTTCAAAGTTCATATTGTGTTTAATTGTGATTAATATTTAGCTAAACTGCGTCCCAATATCTATCGTGGGGGTAGTTTAGAATTTATTGGTAGCACTTTGTAACTATAATGATTGGAGTTTCTGTATTTATTAACTCTTTTAGAGATGCTAATAATAGCAATAATATAGAATAGAATAGACTTTTATGTAAACTTAAGTAATATAAAAACAGCATGGACGTCTTTTTCAGTTAAATGGTTTTGAATTATTATAAATTCGTGAAAGACGAATAAGTCGAAGTTTTCATTAATTTTGCACCTGTTACTTTATTTTTAATAAATTAGCCTTTTTTGAAATAACGTATTGTTAATACGGATATGCAAAAGATATAATTTCGGAAGAATTAAAGACAAATTAAGAATGAGTAAAGTTGCCATACTGCAATCCAATTATATTCCTTGGAAGGGATATTTTGATTTAATTGACCAAGTTGATGTGTTTGTTATTTACGATGAAGTTCAATATACAAAAAATGATTGGAGAAATCGAAATCTGATCAATACTTCAAGCGGGTTGCAGTGGCTTACTATACCTGTTAGGCAAGAATCTCTTAATCAAAAAATTTTTGAAACAAAAATATTCACTAATAATTGGCATAAAAAACATGCTTCGTCCTTAATTACAAATTATTCGAAAGCTCCATATTTTAAAACATATAAAGAAGAGGTCTTGAATCTTTATGAAAATCAAAGTAATCTAATTTCAGAAGTCAATGTCTCTTTCATAAAAGGGATATGTAAACTTTTAGATATTAAAACGGAAATTATTGATTCGCGAGAACTAAATCTAGAAGGCGATAAGAATATAAGATTATTGGAAGCGTGCAAAAAATTAAATGCAACTACATATATTTCTGGCCCTGCAGCCAAAAGTTATTTAGACATTGAATTGTTTAAAAAGGAGAACATTGAAGTTGATTGGATGGATTATTCGAGCTACAAGGAATATAAGCAGTTGTTCGAACCTTTTCATCATGGTGTAACTATTTTGGACCTGATTTTCAATATGGGTTCGGAAAGCAAAAACTATTTAAAATAGATAATGTAAGAATTACTTTAACTTTAAACTTTTAGGAAATGGAATTATCTATTGTGTCAACTATATATAACGATTCTGAAACAATAGAATTGCTGGTTAGTGAATTTGTAAAAACAGTAACACCTCTAAATATTACTTTCGAGATCATCTTAGTTAATGATGCCAGTTCGGATGATAGTGAAGAAGCAATTAAAAAAGTTACTGAAAGTAATTCTAATGTTAAAGGTGTTAGTTTAGCGCGCAATTATGGTCAGCAAATTGCTGTAAGCGCAGGCGTAAAATATGCAACCGGAAAATACGTTTTGATTATAGATGGTGACCTTGAAAACCCTATAGAAACTATTCCTGAATTGTATAAGAAAATACAGGAAGGCTATGATGTCGTTTATACAGTTTCAAAAGTCAGACAATCATTTCACAAGAGAGTTACATCCCAGTTGTTTTGGTTCGTAATATGTAAACTTTTAAAAATTAATATTGTGAAAAATCAATTGTTGCTAAGGATCATGTCTCGAAGAATGGTAGATAATTATAACACCTATGGGGAAATAACTCGAAGTGTTGCAGGTATAAATCATGATATAGGTTTAAAAGAAACAAAGATTGAAGTAGTTCCAAATAAGAGGGTGGCGGGAAGAAGTAACTATAATTTTTCTAAGAGATTAAATATGTTTTTAGATATAGTTTTAAATATGTCATTTAAACCTTTGCACTTTGTGATAATCCTTGGCTTTTTCACCTTTATATTCTCACTTTCCCTATCTGTGTATTATTTATATGTTTATGTAACTATTGGGTCAGTACCTGGTTTTACTTCTACTATTTTAGCCGTTTTCTTTTTTGGAAGCTCTACATTATTTATTCTTGGACTAATTTCAAGATACCTTGCATTAATCTATTTAGAAGTGAAAAATAGACCCTTATTTTTAATTAAAGAAAAATTTAATATATGACCACAGATAAAATAATACAAGACCAGATAGACACTTATCGGAAAAATTTTATTGAAAACAAAGAAACTTCTTTAGGTACGCTTCAAAACGATAGAGTTACTCAGTATATGAGGTTTGAACGGATAATCAAACCATTTAAGGATATTTTAAATGATTCCGTAACTTTCCATGATTTCGGTTGTGGTTGTTGTGATATGTATGATTACATGATACAAAACAATATTAAAAGTAAATATAGTGGTACTGAAATTATTCAGGAAATGATTGATTATGCATCTGAAAAATTTCCCGGAATAGAATTACATAACAGGAATGTGTTAAAAGAAAACACCAGCGATATATATGATATAGTTGTTTTTAGTGGAGGGCTTTATCTTCCTGGAAACATTCCTCAAGATGAATGGAAAAAATTTGTTTTTGATATTATTAAAAAAATGTGGGAAATGAGTGCTATTGGAATTTCCTTTAATTTACTTTCCACATATTCAACATACAAGAGTGATCACCTTTTTTATATAAACCCTAATGAAATGTTTGATTATTGTTGCACTAACTTGTCTCGTTTCGTCACCATTGATCAATCCTACCCCCTTTATGAATGGACTATTAGCATATTTAAAAAAGAATACATGCAGGAAAAATATAAACAAGAAGAAGTACAAAAATATTTAACATAATGAGTAAAAAAAACAATGTGATTATTGGTAGTGGTTTATCTGCTTTGATGGTTGCTCGGATGATAAAAAAATATAAAAATCCAGAGGCTAAAATCACTATAATAGAGCGGGAGGCTAAAATTGGTGGGCAATTTGGCAGTGTAGACTATGGTAAACATGGACATTTTGATTATGGAATGCATATTTATTATGAATCTTGTATCCCAGAAATTGACACCTTATTTACTTCTTTGTTACCTGAAAACGAATGGAATATTTTAGAAAATAACTATAAAGATGTGGCAGGTTTGTTTGTGAATGGAAAACTTCAAACATTAACGCCTTATGTTGATTTAAGAAATTTATCAGAAACTAAAATAAAAAAATATATTGCCGAATTATTTTTAAATATTCAAAAACAATTTGGCAAAACATTACCTGATGGAGCTAATGCTTATCAAGTTTTGGAATATCGTTTTGGTAAAACAATTACTGATGAAATATTTGTCCCAATTCTTGAAAAATTATATCACAACCATCCTTCAAACTTAGACGAAATTGCAACTCAGCTAACAACTATAAATAGAATAGCGTTATTTAATGAAGATGTAATATTAGATCTAATGAATTCAGCCGAAATACGTGCCAGAGTTTGTTTTCCAAACCAATACACCATGCCGCCTATTCGTAAGAATAAGCAAAGAGGTTTTTATCCCAAAAAATATGGTATGTTTCGTGTTTTAGAAAAATTTAAATTAGAACTTGAAAATGAGGGAGTCGAGTTTTATACATCCACAATGGTTAATGATTTACAAATAGAAAATGATGAAATTGTTTCAATTAGTGTGTCAGATAAAGAAGGGATAAGAAAAATAGGAAATATTGAAAATGTTTATTGGACTGCTGGATTACCTTCTCTTGCTTCGGTTTTAAAAATAGAGATGGGACAAATGAATTATGATAAACAATTAAATACGGCCTATTATGTAAATATATTATTTGATAAAAACCCTATGATGGATAAGTTGTATTATTTTTATTGCTTTGACAAGGACTATCGAACTTTTAGAGTTACTAATTATACAAATTATTGCCCGAAAGCCAATGAAAACAGAGGGTTTCCTATATGTTTAGAATTATGGGCCCATCAGGGAGATGTTACTGATGAAAAAGATATTTTAGATCTTGCTTTAAAGGAATTGAATTCTTTTAAAATTATTAATAATAGCTATAAAGTTACTTTTGCTAAAGTTGATAAAGCTCTTGGCGGTGGATTTCCTTTACCAACATTAAATAATGTCGGAGGCATGAATGCCATTAGAGAAAAGATTAAACAAAAAAATGTTAAAAATCTAACATCCATAGGGGTGTACGCATCAAAAAATGTTTTTTTTATTAAAGACGTCTTAACCGATGCTTACAATAAAATAGCTTATTTAAATTAATAATAATGAAAATAGAAAAACTCCCCTTCTACTGGCGTTTAAAAGAAAAAGGCAGTACCAATATTGCGCCAGATTATATGCCTTTTGAATATGATTTTAATGAAGCATTACAATTAATAATTCAAAAAAGAAATCAGGAAACGCTTGACCACTTAGAGGAAATATATAAGGCTGAGTCTAACATTGGCTATCTACAAGATGCTAATGAAATAGCAAAGCCTTACGGGGTTGACTTTATGGCTTTTATTAATAGATCTTTAGTAAAATGGGGTGGTAAAACAAAAAACATATTGGAAGTTGGTTGCGGAGGATGTACAATCCTTAGCCAGTTAAAGAATAATGGATATGATGTAATTGGTGTTGATCCAAGCCCTATCGCAAAACGTGATGGCGCTAAAAAAGGAATTAAAGTAATACAAGAGTTTTTCCCTACACCGCAATATACTAGTGAAGTTGATTTAATTTTTCATTGTGATGTTATAGAACATGTATCAGATCCGGTCAGATTTTTAAATAATCAAAAAAAACAATTGTCAAAAAATGGATTAATTATAATTTCTTTACCTGATTGTAATGAAGGTATTGAAAAAGGTGAAATTTCAATGACAATGCATCAGCATTTAAATTATTTTGATAAGGAAGGTTTGAAAAACACTGTTGAAGCTGCTGGATTAGAAGTTTTAACGATTGACATAGCTAAATACGGTGGCTCCCTTTATTGTTGTGCCAGAAATTTACCTGAAAACAAGTACGTAAATAAATCAGGGAAGGTAAAATTTGAACAGTTTAATGAAATAATTGATCGTAACATTCAAAAAGTAATCGATGAGATAAAACCTGTATTAGAAGATTCATCCAAAACTGTCGGTTTTTATGTTCCTTTGCGAACATTGCCATATATATCAATACTAGGAAAGTATGATGGCTTTAGATTTTTTGATGATACTCATCATTGGTATCAAAGAGCATTTGATGGAGTTGAAGTTTACATTGAAAATTTTAATGATTTGAAAAATAATCCGGTTACTGATTTATATATTATGTCATTAACTTTTGGAGATGTCATTAAAAATAAGGTGGCGAACGAGATTCCAGAAATTAAAAATATTAAAGTCCTCAGGGAAATTTTTGATAAGCGCTAATTTTATTTAGATGATAAGTTTTAACAAGCCATATTTAGCAGGGAAAGAAACAGTGTACATTTCAGAAGCAGTTAAATCAATGAAGATTTCTGGTGATGGGATATTTACTACAAAGTGTAACGCCTTTTTTCAAAATAGATATGGCTTTAAAAAATGTCTATTAACGACTTCTTGTACAGATGCTTTAGAGATGGCTGCAATTCTATTAAACATTGTCTCTGGCGATGAGGTGATAGTCCCTAGTTATACTTTTGTTAGTTCAGCAAATGCTTTTGTTTTACGCGGTGCAAAAATTGTATTTTGTGATAGCCGAGATGATCACCCTGGACTAGATGAGGAAAAAATCGAATCCTTAATTACCTCAAGAACCAAAGTTATTGTTCCTGTTCATTATGCTGGTGTAGCATGCGATATGGATAAGATTATGGATCTCGCAAAGAAATATGACTTATTTGTTGTCGAAGATGCAGCTCAAGCAATTGATAGTTATTATACGGGGAAAGATGGAATTGTTAAACCTTTAGGAAGTATAGGTCATTTAGCGGCTTTTTCTTTTCATGAGACGAAAAATATCATAAGTGGGGAGGGGGGCATGTTGGTTATTAATGATGAGCAATTTATTGAGAGAGCAGAAATAATAAGAGAAAAGGGAACGAATCGGTCAAAGTTTTTCAGAGGTGAAATTGATAAATACGGATGGGTTGATATTGGAAGTTCTTTTTTACCCTCTGATATCATAGCGGCTTTTTTATTTGCCCAATTAGAGAATATTGATGAAATTCAAGAAAAAAGAAAATCAATTTGGAATTTTTATAACCAAGAATTACAAAGTCTTACACAGTCCGGAAAGATTAAGACACCTATAATACCTGATTATTCTGCTAATAATGCTCATATGTTCTATCTAATTTGCGGTGATTCTCATGAACGCTCCCTTCTTATTAAATTTTTAAAAAGTAAAGGTATAAATGCCGTTTTCCATTATTTAAGTCTACATAAAAGCGAATATTATTTAAAAAACAATGAGCTTAAAAATTTGCGAAATACAGACGTTTACGCAGATTGCCTTATTAGATTACCTTTTTATTTCGAATTAGCTTTATCAGAACAAAAATTAATTGTAAAACTCATAAATGAATTTTACAACCAGAATTAGATTCATAATTACTAGGAGGTGCTTTAGACCAACTCTATTACTTTATACTACTTTCGTTATTCAATAAAAAATTAAAAATTCAATGATTATTCTTTTTAAATCGATTTAGCGATTCCTTTTTATTTAGATTATTGGAGAACTCCATGGTATATGTTTTGTCAACGTAAAATGAAATAATCAATCTTTATCCTTAACATTAGAATTGAAGCTATAAAACAAAGTTTATTGTTGTTTGATTTTCAGACTCTTAATATGCGTTTTTTGATTAATGAAATTATAATGAGACATTGAGATGAATGATGAAAATTGAACATTTACATCCATTTCGCATACCACATCTGAAACATTAAAACGTACCATAATTTGGTATCGTACTCCTTTTTTCCATTGTAAAAATCTGTTTTTAATTTTGAAATATACTCCCAATTAAAAATCCCTTGTTCAATAATATTCTTTTCATTAATAAATGAATCAATGCGTTCTTTTAATTCTTCATTCATCCATTTAGCAATAGGAATTGCGAATCCCATTTTAGGACGATCCATCATTTTCTTAGGAATATATTGATGAACAATTTCTTTAAGAATGTGTTTTTTTACTCCGTTATGGTATTTGAAATTATCAGGCAGTGTAGCCGCCCACTCAATAATGCGGTGATCCAAAAATGGCTCTCTACCCTCTAAACTTACACTCATAGTAGCTCGATCAACTTTTTGCATTATATCGTCTACCAAATACGTTTGGTAATCTATCGCCATCATATAGGCTAATGAAGAAAAATTATCTTTTTGTAATTCATTACTGATGTATGCATTATCTAAAACATTCACAGAATCTTTCAACACTGCTTGAATTTGCTCATCTGTATATTGTTGACTCAAACTCAGCATTATTTTTTCGGGAGAAGGGTCTTTCAATATTCCCTTTAATTTTTCATATCGATTATGAAAATTATATTTATTCTTTAGCACAGGAATGCTATTGGAAGGAAGGACATTCATTAATCCCGATAGAGACTTTCGGGCAAAACCCGGTATTTTATTCAATTTATTCCCGTAACGAATTAAATAATCGTAGCGATTATAACCTGCAAATATTTCATCACCGCCGTCAGCACTGAGCGCAACCGTCACCTTTTCTTTTGCCATTTTACTCACCAAGGTAGTTGGAATACCACTACTATCGGCAAACGGCTCATCATAATAATAGGGTAAATCATCAATTAAATCGATCGCTTCTTTTTGCGTACATGCATATTCATGATGATCTGTTCCCAAATGCTTCGATACATCTTTAGCATAGGGAGCCTCGTTCAATCCTATATCAGGAACACCAATCGTAAAAGTTTTTAATTTATCTGTCCTGTCTTTTTGCAATAAGGCGGTTACACAAGCACTGTCATAACCTCCGCTTAAAAACACCCCAACAGGAACATCCGAAACCATTCTATACTCAAAAGCCGATTGTAATATTGCTTCTGTTCCAGCTTTTGCTTCTTCCATGGAAATGTTCTGCTTGGGACTATTGTAAGCATCGTAAACATTCCAATAACAATTCGAATGGTGTTTCTTGGTTTTTAAATCAAATAGTAAATAATGACCTGGTTTTAATTTGCTGCAATTTTGAAAAATACAATGGTTTGTAGGCACATTTCCATATTGCATAAAAGCACCTACTGCATCCAAGTTAATCTCTTTTTTAAAATGAGGGTGCTCATGAAATGCTTTCAGTTCTGAAGCAAAAAGAAACAAACCGTCGTCCCAATAATAAAAAAAAGGTTTAACCCCCACTCTATCCCTTACGCAAAAGAATTCTTGTTTTTCTTTGTCGTAAATTACGAAAGCAAACATCCCGATAAACTTTTCTAAACAGGATACTCCCCACTCAGCATAAGCGTGTAAAATCATTTCGGTATCCGAGCTATTTTCAAAAACATGACCCAACTTTATTAATTCAACCTTCACTTCTTGGTAATTGTAAATTTCACCGTTAAAAGTCAAATATAAATGTGCAAACTGCATCGGCTGTTTCGCATTCTCTGATAAATCAATAATAGAAAGTCTTCGATGGCCTAATCCTAATTGAAAATTATTTTCTGAAATCAACTCTGTTCCAGCCCCATCTGGACCGCGATGATTCAGTCTGCTGGTCATTGAATTCAATATTTCTTCAGACGACTGCTTATTAAAATCGATATATCCAGTTATGCCACACATAATTCTAAAGATTAATCATAATTATCAATTATTTCTAATTTTTGATTAATTAAATTCCCCAATAACTCAGACTGATATAAACGACTATATTTATTCGCATAAATATCGTTTCTAAGAGGAATAAGGTGTTTAGAATTTATTTTACAGTCTAATAATTGTAGCAGTTTAATTTCGCAATTTTTAGAATCATTAACAACAAATCCACAATTCAATTCCTCTATAAAATCTTCCATAACATCCTTATCGGAAGGACAAAGTAACAAAGGAATACCAGTTGAAAAATAATCAAACAACTTTACAGGATACCAGCCTTTAACAAATTGAAATCCAGTAAGAAGCAGTAAATCTGTTGTTTCATAAACCTCTCTTAAACTAGCTTTTGAAATTCTTGGAGTAAATGTGAAATATTTTTCAAAACCTTTGACCTGCTCCTTAATTTTATCTTCCTCTATTTCAATCATGTTTATCCCCACAAAATTGACATAAATTGATTTATTTTTTTTTAAAAGACTAATTGCAGCATTAATAAAAACTGATAAAT
>Ga0209631_10003710_pt1 | contig 17383 bp, 17 predicted proteins | sample COG_08_FD_184752 | JGI IMG/M metagenome (GOLD analysis project Ga0209631, IMG submission 184752) | Pelagic Microbial community sample from North Sea - COGITO 998_met_08 (SPAdes) (version 2) | ecosystem: Environmental > Aquatic > Marine > Neritic zone/Coastal water | place: Helgoland, sampling...
AAAATTGAAAACAATGAAAAACAATCAGTTATTGTTCAAAGAAGAGGTGCCTGGTTAAATAGAAAAGTAAAAAAAGGGGATATTTTGAAGGAAGATATGATAGATTATCTTAGACCTTGTCCAAATAATTCAATTGATATATTTGAAATTAACAAATATTTAGGAAAAAAATTTATTAAATCTTTAAAAAAAGATACTTTAATTACTAGTAAATGTTTAAGGAAATAATAATCATTCCAACATTCAACGAATATAATTCACTGAATAAAATTTTAAATAAAATTTCAAAAAAATATAAAATTATTGTAGTAAATGATGCGTCAACAGATAAAACTACACATTTATTAAAAAAAAAAGAAATTGAAAACATCAAAAATAAAAAAAATAAAGGTTATGAAAAATCTCTTATTAAGGGATTCAAATACGTGATTAAACACTATCCAGATGTTCAAAATATAGTTACCTTTGATGCTGATGGCGAACATAATACTTTAGATTTAGGTAAAATATTAAAGTATTATTATAGAAAAAAGCCCGACTTGTTAGTCTGCAATAGGAAAAATATCAAAAGATCTTCTGAAAAAAAAATCGATATTGTATTTGAAACAAAGTATAAATTGAAAGATCCATTATCAGGTTTAAAAGTTTATAAAGTAAAGGTTCTCAAAAAATTTATAAAAAAATTAAATTTTAAATATTTTTTAGTAGACTTGGTTAAAATGTATTGTAAGGGTAGATTTAAAGTCTCTAATTTTCCAATTACTTGTAAAATCATAAAAAACAGAAAAGCAAGAATTGGAAATATAGTTAATGCAAACAAAAAAATTTTTAATATCATGGAGATAATTTAGTAAGATGATATCTAAGTTAAATACTAATTCTCATATTTTTTTTAATAAAAATAATAAGATTAAGAATTATCTAGTTGCTATTGCTATTGGATCAAAACATTTTAATGATTGGAAGAAATACGCCTACCCTTCCTGGAAAGCTTATTGTAAAAAAAATAATATAGGAATTATTATTATCAAAAAAAATTTAATTAATAAAAAAAGTTTTTTTTGGAAAAAACCAACTTGGCAAAGATTATTGATTGGACAATATATTAAAGAAAATAATCTCAATATTTCTAATGTTTGTGTGCTTGATACAGATATTTTTATCAATAATTTATCACCAAATATTTTTAAACAATCTAATTTAAATAAAATTTCTGTTGTTCATTTACATAAAAATCTTCCTTTTTCTAGATCAGATTATAAATTAAGAGAGAGAATAGTTTATTTACGACGTTATTTTTTAGATTATTCTTATCCTTTAAGAAGTTCGATTACAGCTAAACCAATTGAGATTTATAAAAATTATAAATTTAAAAATTACAGTAATGATTATTTTCAGGCCGGTGTAATGGTATACGATATAAATAAATATTATAAATTATTTTACAAAATTTATTTAAAATATTGCTCTAAAATTAATAAAAAGAAATTTAGAGGTGTTGAGATACCTTTAAATTATGAATTAACAAAAAATGTTAGGAAGTTGCATTGGCTAGATTATAAGTTTCAAGCTATTTGGCTTTATGAATTAGCAGATAAATATTCATTTTTGTATAGAGTAAAAAAAAATTATAAAGAAATTAAAAAATATTGTGCTGAGGAAATTATTTTAAACTCTTATTTTTTGCATTTTGCTGGAACATTAAAAGATGCAGCAAAAGTTTGGAAAATTAGTAATTTTTTTAGTGATAAAAATTTAATGAAATTAAACCTTGTTTTTAATTCAAAACAAAAAAAATTAAAACCAAAGTTTAAGAAATAGTTTTTGAATGAAAAAAAAAATTATTTTTATCCAGTCATTTAAGTTTTTAGATTTTCACTATAAACAATATGAAATAGAAAACTTAAGAAAATATTTTGAAGTTGAGTGTCATGATTTAACAATGATCAAAAATAAAAAGATAGAATTTCATTATAGATATTTAAAAAATAATTTTAAAATAGAAAAATTCAGTAATTTTAAATTATGGGAAAAAAAAATTTTTGAAAATTTAGATAAGTATAATGATAATTTAATAATCTTTTTTTTACATTTTCCAACTACTTTTTTTGAATTAAATATTTACTGCAAATTAATAAGAAAAAAAACAAATGTATGTGTATTTGATTTTAATAGTATGATTGCACTAAATCCAAGTGAAAAATTGAAAATTTACGAAATTATATCCTACAAAATAATTAGATTGTTTAGTAGACCAAAACAGATAATTAACCATAAAAAAATTTCATTTATAAATTTTATTTTAAAAAAAATTTCCAAATATATTTATCCTAAATATATATTTGTAAATTCCAAGCAAGATTTTTTAACAGATAAAAAAAATTGGGAAAATTCTAAAATTTTAAGGTTTCACAGTTGGGATGGATCTCAATTTATTAATTTTAAAAATAGAAAAAAGATTAAAAACAAAAAAATAGCAACTTATTTAAGCGCTTTTTCAATTAATTCAGCAAGTGACTCCGCCAATTACAATACATCACGAAGAGAAAATTCAAAAAAAATTCTTAAATCTGTAAATAAATTTTTTAATAAACTAGAAAAAAATTTTAATTTTAAGATAAAGATAGCAAAACACCCTAGAGAAGAGAATAATTTTAATTCGCCAATTTATAAAAATAAAAAAAGATTTGCCTCAAAATACTTTACAAGTAGCCTAATTTATAATTCTAGTTTAGTGATAACAACAATGTCTACAGCAATCTCTTTTGCAGCATTATTTAAAAAACCAATATTATTTATAATTACAAATGAGCATTATAAAAATATATCACTAATTCAATATACCAAAAATGTATCACGTTATTTTAAAAGCGATTTAATCAATATTGATTTAAAAAAAAAATTTAAAATTAATTTAAATTTAAGTGATCAAACATTGAGTAAATATGGCAGTTTTAAAAGAGATTATTTAATTCATGAAAAATTTAAAAATTCATCAAATAGTCAATTGTTAATAAAGCTATTAAAGTAAAATTGGCTTATAAATATATTTGGATGATATTAATTTTCAGCAAATTATGCTTCCATAAACTAAGATATAGTGTAAAAAATATTCATAATATCTATTAAGTAAAAAAATCTGATGTTAAATTTAACTATAAAAAATGTTTCAAAATAAATCTATTTTAATTACAGGTGGAACAGGTTCTTTTGGTAAGGAATTTTGTATATTTTTAATAAAAAAAAAAATACCTTTTAGAAAAATTGTTTTATTTAGTAGAGATGAATTTAAACAAAGTATATTTTCAGATTATTTAAGAATTAATTTTCCAAAAGATTTTAAAAAAATAAGGTTTATAATTGGAGATGTCAGAGATGCTAATAGATTAAGATATGCGCTTAACGATATAGATGTTTTAGTTCATGCTGCTGCATTAAAGCAAGTGCCAGCTGCAGAATATAATCCGATTGAATTTGTAAAAACAAATATATTGGGGGCACAAAATATTATAGAAGCTTGTTTTTCAAATAATGTAAAAAAAGTTATTGCCCTATCAACAGATAAAGCTGTTGCACCAAAAAATTTGTATGGAGCCACAAAACTTTGTTCTGATAAACTTTTTATTTCTGCTAATAATATAATTGGAAAAAAGAAAACAAAATTTTCAGTCGTAAGATATGGAAATGTTAATTCTTCAAGAGGTTCAGTCATACCACTATTCATTGATTATGATAAACAAGGTAAAACTTTGCCAGTAACAGATTTAAAGATGACTAGATTTAGCATTACAATGAACGAGGCAATAGCCTTAGTTTTTAATGCAATAAAAAAAAGTTTTGGTGGGGAAATATTCATCCCAAAAATACCATCTTATAGACTATCGGATCTTGTTAAAGCAATTAATCCTAAGAAAGGATTTAAAATAGTAGGTATGAGATTTGGTGAAAAAGTGCATGAGGAATTAATTAATTTTGATGAGTCTGAACACATATATGATTTTGGCAATCATTACATTCATTTGACAGATAATTTAATTTCAGGAGAGATACGAAATTCAATTAAAAAAATTCAAAATAAGAAAATTAAAAAGAAATTCTCATATAATTCAAAAGATAATTCTTATCTTTCAATTAAAGATTTAAAAAAGTTGCTTGTAGAAAATAGATAAATGATTCTAGCAATAATTCCAGCAAGAGGAGGAAGTAAGAGGATTAAAAATAAGAATATCATAAACTTTTTTCAAAAACCAATTATTGGGTGGACTATAGAAGAATTAAAAAAGATAAAGAAAAAAAAAATAATAGATAAGATTGTTGTTAGTTCAGACAGCAATAAAATATTGAATATTTCTAAAAAATTTGGAGCAGATATCTTAGTTAAAAGAGTAAAAAAATTATCTGACGACAAAACCCCATTTCAAAAGGTAATTAAAGATGTGATTAAAAAATCAACTCAACTTAAATTCAATGTTTCAGAAATTATTGTTGTTTTTCCCTCTGCAGTTTTAATAGAAGCAAATGATATTATTTCAGCACTTAAAACTTTTAGAAAAAATAAAAATTCATTTGTAATATCAATTTCGAAATATCCTCATCCACCCCAGAGGGCATACATTAAATCTAATTCCAATAAGTTATCTTTTATAGATAAAAATAATGAGCTTAAAAATACACAAAATTTTAACGAGTTATTTCATGATGCTGGGCAGTTTTATATTGGGAATAAAAAATTGTGGCTATCAAAGAATATTCATTCAAACTCTAGAGGTTTTTTGTTGCCAAGAACAAAATCTGTAGATTTAGACACCAAAGAAGATTTAAATTTATTAAAATTTTTATTTTCAAAAAAAAAGAAATGAAGAAAAAAATCGCAATTATAGGTTCAGGTTTTTTTGGTGTAGCTATAGCGTTAATATTATCAAAAAAACATGAAATTGATCTCTATGAAAAAAAGAAAACTATTTTAAATGGTGCATCAAAAGCTAATCAAATGAGATTTCATCAAGGTTATCATTATCCCAGATCTATTGAAACATTAAACGAGGTAAAAAAATTCAATAAGGCTTTTATTAAATTTTATGGGAACGATATTTTAGGTAAAACAAATAATTATTATGCTGTAAGCAAACATAAATCTAAAACCAGTTATGATAAATTTATCAAATTTTTAAATAAAAATAAATTATATTATAAAAAAATTAAAAATGAAAATTTTAGTCCTTATGTTTCAGAACCCATATTATCTGATGAAAAAAATTTAAATTATTTTATCATTAAAAAAAAAATTTTAAAAAATTTAAAAAAATCCAAGATAAATTTACTTTTAAATACAGAAATAAAGAAAAAAGATTTAAAAAATTATGATAAGATAATTATTGCCTGTTATGATCAAAATAACATTGTCTTAAAGAAACTAGGCGTTAAACCAAAAAAAAAATATAAGTACGAGTTAGTTGAAAAAATAATTATTAAATTACCTAAAAGATTTAAAAAAGAAAGTTTTATGGTTTTAGACGGTAAATTTGTTTCTCTAGATCCTTATTTAGGTACTAATTATCATTTATTAAGTGATGTTAAATTTTCAAAAATAGAAATCATTAGAGATTATTTTCCGTTTTTTAAAAGTTCAAAAAGTAAATTTGTAAACAAAGGTATTGTTAAAAATATTAAGCTTTCAAGATTTAATAAATTCAAAAATAATAGTAAAAAATATTTACCCTTTTTAGAAAAAGCAAAATATATAGGCTCTTTTTTTGTGATAAGAACCATTGAAATGAAAAAAGAAAAAACTGATGAGAGATTAAACCAAATTTTACAGATAAATAAAAAGGTTATCACTGTTCTATCTGGTAAATGGAATACCTCAGTTGGATTAGCAAAAAAATTGAGTAATTTAATATGATTAAAAAAAATGTTGGCATAATAGGGAATGGTAAGTGGGCTAAAGTAATTATTCCTAAAATTGCAAAATTTGCAAATATAAAATTTATTGCAAATACTAAAACAGGATATAAAAAATTTAAATTAGACAATATTTCTTGGGTTTTTGTACTTACAAATAATAAGTCACATGAAAAGATTGTAAAATATTTTTTAAATAAAAAAAAAAATGTTTTTTGTGAAAAACCTTTAACTAATCATTTTTTAACATCAGTTAAATTATTTGAATTATCAAAAAAGAAAAATGTTAAACTATATGTAAATGATGTCGAAATTTTTAAGAAAAAAAAAATTCCCATTAAACAAACAAATATTATTTTAAGAAAAAAAAAATCTAAAATAATTAAAGAATCTTTGCTGCACAGACTGGCATATCATGATTTTTATTTAATTAGAAAGTATATAAATTTTGATACTTTAGAAGTAAACCAATATAAAGAAAATAAAAGAAAACTTTTAATTGATATATTATCAAATGATAGAACTTTCAAATTTATTTATGATATAAATTCTAATGTAAAAAAACATGAAATTAATAAAGTTAATATGATGAAATATTCTAAAGATCCTCTTGAAATGATGATTAAACACATTTTATTTACTAAAAATTCCAGTTTTAATAGAAACTTTTATAATTCTTTATTTTCAAGTAAATTAATATCTAAAATTAACAAAAAATTTTATTAAAATATTTTTAATTTATGATTAATAACAATTATTCAGCTAATAATTTAATTCAAAAATACAATAATTTGGAAGCTAAAAAAATTGAAGAAGATTTAGATAAAATTGTAGAAAATTTTTGTATGAAACCATGGATATCTCAAGAATATATTTTTGATAAATTAAATTATAAAGACAAACAATATTTAAAAGATTTAAATAAAATAATTAGAGAAAATGATAAATTACAATTAAAAATAACTAAAAATAGTGCAGCGAAAAAATATTGGAATACAATATTGCCATTTTCTTACAGAGTTAACGATGTAATTAAAAATAATTACAGATTTCCACTTAGGATAGCAATTTTCCCAGGAGTATCTTGTATGTTTTATTGTGGATTTTGTGGAAGAAATCAAAATGCAAAATATCAAACTTCGATAATTGATGAAGGAATTAATAAAATAAATAATGTGATTTCTGAAGCAAATGAGGGAACTAAAATTTCAATTTCTGGTGGTTTGGAGCCTTTAACTAATCCAAAATTAGGAAGTATTATTAAAAAAGGTTCTGAGCAGGGATTTAAAATGCCATTGATTACAAATGCATACTCTCTAACAGAGGGATATTTAAAAAAAAATCCAGACATTTGGTTATTAGATTCTCTTAGGGTCTCATTATATGGTTATGATAATGAGTCTTATAAGGAAATAACAAGACTAGACAAAAGTTTTAAAATTGTAAAAAAAAATGTAATAAATTTTTTAAGATCTAGAAATGAAATTAATAAAAAATTAAAATTTGGTTTTAATTTTATTATTTTGCCAGAAAATTATGATAATTTAAAAGAAGTTCTTAAATTGATTAAAGAAATAAATTCAGAGGTAAACAATGGTGAGGGCATTAATTTCCTTACTTTGAGAGATGATTATCAAAGTGTGACCGGTCAAGATGAAAATTTTGATAAGGATAGAAAATATAGATTAAATAGTGGTATGAGCGAAGATGAAAGAAAAAAACTTTTAGAAATCATTGAAAATTTTGAGGACTTAAGATTAAAATATTGCCCAGATCTACATGTGGATTATGGATACTCTTTAGAATATTTATCTCAAAAAATATTTGATAGGGGTCTAGTTAAAATTAATGGAAAAAAAATAAGGTCTTTTGGTTTCTCTCAACTCTCAGTTGCCATTGATTTACATGGGGACATTTTTCTTTTTAGAGAAGCTGGTTTTTTGGATAGGCAAGGAAATGAAAAAGTTATAATTGGAAGACTAGATAATCAAAAAAATTCATTGGAAAAAAATATCAAAAATTTTTTAGATAAAAAAAAACCAATAGAATTTATTGATAACGACTCAAGATTTTTAGATTCATTTGACCATGTATTAAACGCATTAGTTAATCAAGCTGAAGAAGATGAAAAGTTTGGAATACCGTTAGAATCAGGTCCAATAGCATTTAAAAATTTTGATTTAAAAGAGTCTGTGGGCAATAATTGGTATTCAGATGATATTTAAATCTTTGAAACAATATCAAATGGAGTTAAAAAAAAATTTATTTTTCAAACGCCAAGGTATTTGACTAAAATCGATGAAAAAAAAAGTCCTAATAGTAGGTGGAACTGGATTTATTGGATACCATTTAATCAAAAATTTTAAAAAAAAATATGAAATTATAAGTTTATCAGTTAACAAAAATACACAAAATAAAATAAAAGGGATAAAATATATTTTTTTTGATTTTACAAAAAAAAAAAATTTAAAAATTTTAGATAATTATTTTTTTGATTATGTAATAAATCTGGGTGGTTATGTTGATCATTTTAATAAAAAAAAAACAACAGACAATCAATATTTAGGGGTTAAAAATTTACTTAATTACCTAATAAAGAAACAAATAAAGTCTTTTATACAAATAGGAAGTTCAGCCGAATATGGGATTACCAAATCTCCTCAAAGAGAAAAAAGTAAATGTAAACCTAAATTAATTTATGGAAAAGCTAAGTTTCAAGCAACAAAATATGTACAAAAAATCAGTAGAAAAAAATTAGTCACAGGAATAATTTTAAGGTTGTATCAAGTTTATGGACCAATGCAGCCCAATAATAGATTTTTGCCGACCGTAATAAATAAATGTTTAAATAATAAAAATTATTTGTGCCATGAAAAAGGAGTTTGTCGAGATTTTTTGTATATTGACGATTTTATAGTTTTGATAAATAGAATTTTAAATAAAAAGAAAATAAATAATTATGCTGGACAAATTTTTAATGTCGGTTTTGGCAAACCAATAGATTTAAATATAGTTGCAAAAAAAATTGAATTAGAATGTAAAGGGGGAAAGCAGTTGAAAAAAAAGGCAAAATTGAGGATAGATGAGCCAAAAGTTATTTTTCCTGATATTAGTCGTGTAAAAAAAGTTTTTAATTGGAAGCCGAAAGTTACGTTTAAAATTGGCTTAAGAAAAACAATTGAATATTATAGGAATGTTTAAATATTATTAATAAATAAATAACTAATTTAAATGCAAAAAAATAAATAAAACTTTAAAATTCTTTTTAAAGTGCTATTAACAAATTGTAATGATTGAAAATATATCCAAACATTGGAAGGACTCTTTAAATAAAAGAAGAGACTCAACCTTTAAACTTGATCAAAAAAATTATTCTGAAGATGCTCAATTCCCAAGAGAATTAATTTTAGATATAAATAATAGATGTAATCATAAATGTTATTTTTGTGCTAACCCCAAGATAGAAAAATATGATGCATTAAACTTTGAATTAGCTTTGAAATTGATGAAAGAAGCCAAAAGTCTTGGAGCGACCGATTTAGGTCTCCAAGCAACTGGTGAACCTTTTATGGATAAGAGACTTGCTGATTTTATCGTAGAAGGAAAAAAAATGGGTTATGAATATATTTATATAAACACTAACGGAGCATTAGCTTCTCCAAAAAAATCCAAACCTGTCATTGATGCTGGATGTGATAGTATAAAATTTTCAATAAACGCACACAACAAGGAAGATTTTAAAACAGTACATGGGTATGATGACTTTGAAAAAGTTATTAGTAACCTTAAATGGATTTTTAATTATAGAAATGAAACCAAAGCAAAGATGGGAGTTTATGTAAGTTCAGTTCGAAGTTCAAAAACTAAAATGGATGAATCAAATATAGAAACAACTATCACTGAACACTGTGATAATTTTGATATTAGAGATGTAAGTAACCAAGGTGGAAGCATGATGGAACTTAATGATACAGAAGAAATCTATGAAGGAAATATTTTGGGAAGCTTAAAAAAAGAAGAATATACATCCAGATGCGTCTATCCATTTAATAGAATTGTGATAAATCCTTATGGCTTTGTTGTAGCTTGCACAGCTGACTTTCATAATATGCTTGAGATAGCTGATGCTAATAAAAATAAGCTAATTGATATCTGGAATAGCAATGAGTTTAAATATTTAAGAAGAAAGCATTTAAAACATGATTATGTTGGTTTATTTTGTGACAAATGTTTAAACAATAAGAACTGCAAACCAGAAAAATTAGTTAAAGCTTTTCAGCAAAATCTTTAAGCTAAATGAAACTAAAATCAAATATAGATTCATTAATAAGAGTTCAAACATCTGAAAACAGAGATGTAGTAAATGGATTATTATTGGATAGAAATGAAAGAGTTGAAAGTTTTAATGACAATACTTACAAATCAATTTTAAAAAATATATCGAGATTTTCTCTTAATGCTACTCCAGATATTCAGAATTTATATAAAAAAATTTCGAAATTTTTTGGCATAAAAAAGGAAAATATCTATATAGGACAAGGCATTACCGAGCTAATGTCTCACCTTATTTTCTCACTAGTAGAAAAAAATCAAGAAGTGATTGTATTAGATCCAACTTATCCAATGTATGACGTTTTATGTAAATTGCATGGAGTTAAACTTAAAAAATGGAAGTTTAATAAGAATTTATCTTTAGATTTTAAAGATTTAAAAAAAATTGTAAGCAAAAAAACTCGAATAATTTTTTTAGTTAATCCGAATCTTCCAATCGAATATGAGTTTGATAAAAAGATTAAAAAGGATATTTATGATTTTTGCTTAAAAAAAGACATTATACTTGTGTACGATGAGGCTTATTATCATTTTGGTTCAAAATCTGAAATTAAAAATGCGGCAAAAAATAAAAATCTTATAGTTATGAGAACATTTTCAAAAGCATGGGGCTTGCCAAGTATTAGACTTGGATTTTTGGTAGCTAACAGGAAGTTATGTAAGTATGTTTCAAAGTGTAGATCACTAGTAGAAACTAACGCACTGTCATATCAGATAGCAATGTGGGCATTAAGTAATAAGAAAATTTTAAATAACCATGTTTTGCAGATCAAGAAAGGCTCAAATTACATTCAAAATAACTTGAAAAAATTAAACCTATTTTTCAAAGGTGGAAATGTAACGAATGCAATTTTAATAAAATTAAAAAATAAAAAAGAAACAGAAAAATTGAGATTATTTATGAGAAAAAGAAAAATTTACATTAGGACAAATTTTAGGGATAGTATTGAAGATTGTATAAGAATAAGTTTAGGGCCAGTCAAGAAAATGAAAAAGTTTATGAAAGTTTTTAATTACTGGCTAAAAATAAAAAAATGAACAGTCAAATAGATATTGTTCAATCATCATTAATTCTTAAATCTAAAAAATATTTATCTGAATGTAAAAAAAAAGGTATCGAAATTACGTCTAGTCCATTTTGTGATCTTACTACATGGATAAATAGCATAGGTTATCAAAAGGTACTTTTAATTAATAATAATAAATTTTTAAGTAAAAATTATATTAAATATTTTTTTTTAGAATTTTTAAACGTTGGTAGGTTTAAATTTAATTACAATATTTATCCAAACAATTTATATAAAAAAAAAAAAATTAATATTATTTACTCTTATTCTTGGAAAGAAAATTTTAAGAATAATATTTTTTATGATAATTATTTTAAAGTAAATTCTCAAGACAGTAATTTTTTTTTTATATTAATCTCAATTGATGGTTTTTTACCAAAGAAAATCAAAAATTGCTTGATAATAAAAAGAACCAAGACTTTATTTAATCCAATAACTTTTTTAAATCATTTAATTAAAAAAGTTTTTTGTAAAAACTTTTTTCACAGATTTAATTCTACCAATATTTTTAATGAATTTATTCAAAATATTTTTGAGAAAGAAGTTCCAAAAAAAAAAGCAAATATTTTAATACCATATGAGAGTAGGCCTCATCAAAATGCATTAGTAACAGCAGCAAAAAAAAAAAACAATAATAACAATATATTATGTTATTTGCATAATATGCCTTGGCCATTTCAATTGGATATGATCTACAAAGGAGTTAAGATTGATAAATTGTTAGTCTGTAGCAATATTCAAAAAGAAGTTTTTAAAAATAATTATTTCTGGCCCAAAAAATTTTTAAAAACAATTCCATCCTTAAGATTCAATGAAATAAGGAATAGAAAAAAAACTATTTTTTTGCCATTTGATCTAACAGAGAATAATCAAAAGCTTTTAGAAGGTTTTAAAGTTTTAATATCTAAAATTTCTTTTGATATAAAAAAATATAAAATAAGTATTCATCCACTAAAAAAATTTTCAAAGAATCATATAAATTTAAAAAAAGAATTATTAACAATTATTAAAAAATCTAAAAAAAATAACACTAAAATGAAAATCCTTGATCCAATAATATTTTCGCACCCTGGTGGTACAGCTACCGAATGTCTACAAGTTTGCAATTCCGTTTATCACATAACATCTGACAAATTACATGTTTTTAGTAAAAGAATTTGGAAATCAATTAAAATTCTTAAAATAGAGAAAAATGTATATAAGTATGATTCTAGAAATACTAAATTCCTTATTTTAGACAAAAAAAAAAGTATAAAAAATATTATATGAACAATGTTTCAAAAACTATATTGATAACTGGAGCTGGTAAGGGAATAGGTGAGAAGACTGTTTATCTCTTTCTTTCAAAAGGTTATTTTGTTTATGCATTAATAAAAAATAAAAAGGATAATATAAAATTTAAAAAATACAGAAATATTAAAATAATAAATGGTAACGTCAATAACTATAAATTAATTGAAAAAATTTTTACTAGCTCAAATAAAGATAATAAAATTATCACAGGTTTAATTAATAATGCTGGAATAAGACTAAGAAAAAAATTTCTTGATATTAGAGATAGAGATTTAAATGATGTGTTCAAGACAAATTTTTTTTCTATATTTAAAATAATGCAATTATTTTCAAAAAATTTAATAAAAAAAAAATTATCAGGGTCAGTTGTAAATATTTCATCAATTGTTGGTCAACAAGGTTTCGATGAATTATCTTCATATGGATCTTCTAAAGGTGCATTAATTTCACTGACAAAATGTTTTGCGGTTGAAATGGCAAAAAAAAAAATAAGAGCAAACTCTATAAGTCCAGGATTTACAAAAACATCGTTTTTTAAATTGTTTAAAAAAGATAAAAAAAAATTATATCAATGGACATTGAGTCGTATTCCTCAAAATAGATGGGGTGAATCTCATGAAATTTCTGAATTAATTTATTTTCTAATTTCGGAAAACTCAAATTATATAACTGGTGAAAATATAAATATTGATGGGGGCTGGTCAAGTGCCTAACAAAGTTTTGGGTTTAATTCCAATAAGATATAATTCAAGAAGACTTCACGCCAAAGCTTTACTGTATATAGATAACTTACCAATGATTGTTCATGTTTATAGAAGGGCAAAAATGTCTAAACTATTAAGTGATGTTATAGTTTGTTGTGAAAATAAAAAAATATACGATGTTTTACAAAAGCATAATTGTAAAACTATTTATACCTCAAAAAAACACAATAATGGAACTGAGAGAATAGCTGAGGGCTATAAAAAAATAAAAAAAAAATATGATTTAATTGTTGATATTCAAGGAGATGAACCATTAATAAACCCAAGACAAATTGATCAGGTAATTAAGTTTCACCTAAAAAATTTAGACTCAGACATAGTTGTACCATCATTAAAAACACCTGTGAGTGAAGATGAAAATATTGTTAAAATAGTAAAAGATATCAATTTAAATGTTTTATATATTTCAAGATCTAAAGTTCCATATGGATTTAAAAAAAAAAATAAATTTTTAAATAAACACTTGTCAATTATATCATTTAAACCTAAAGCCTTAATAAAATTTGCAAACTCAAAAAAAATGTTTTTAGAAAAAATTGAAGGTGTTGAACTTCTTAGGGCTTTAGAAATAGGTTTAAAAATTAAATCACCAACTTTTTATGGTGATAGTTTTGCTGTGGAAGTCAAAAGAGACTATATAAAAGCAAAAAATTATATTAGAACAGATAAATTTTATAAATTTTACAAGTAATAAAAAATGAATATTAACTATAAAGTTGAAGATGAGTTTTTCAAGGTAACGTTCTGCCCAGATAATCAAGGATTAAACCTTAAAAAAAAAAATTATTCATATATGCAAATTTCAAAAGATTTGAAAAAACTTAAGCATGACCAAAAAGTTTTATTAGTTATAGATAAAAATATTAATCATAAAATTATAAAATACATAATTTATGATTTAAAAATATCATACCCAAATTTGAATGTATTATATGTACAAGGTAGTAAAAAAAATAAAAATCTTAAAACATTTTTTCAAATAATTGACAAATTATTTGACAAAAAGTTTACTAAAAATTCAGTCCTTATTTCATGTGGCGGTGGAGTGATTGGTGATGTATCAGGTCTTGCAGCATCTTTGTATCTTAGGGGCCTAAACTATTTTCATATACCTACAACTATGACAGCTATAATTGATAGCTGCATAGGTGGAAAAAATGGTATTAATTTCAAAAATATTATTAACTCAATTGGTACGTATTATCATCCAAAGAATGTTTACATTTCTAAAACTATAATTAATTATTTACCAAATAGAGAGTTTATTTCAGGGATACCAGAAATTATAAAATGCGGCTTGATAGATAAATCTAATCTACTTAAATACTTGAAAAAAAAAGATAAAATTATCGATAGAGATTTTTCATTTCTTTCAAAAATCATTAAAGATACATTAATTTCCAAAATTAAATTTTTTAAAAATGATGTAAAAGAAAAAAATAATAGATTAATGTTGAATTTTGGACATACCTTTGCACATGCAATCGAGTCATCATTAGATAAAAATTTAAATAATAAAAAAGAAATTTTAAGGCATGGCGAAGCAGTTGGGTTAGGCCTGTTGTGTGAAATTTATTACAAAAATGGGAAAAATAAAATTTATTATCAAATAAAAGATTTGTTAAATTTATACTCATTACCTACAAATCTTAAATCAATAAATATTAATAAAAATTTATTAAAAAATGAAATTTTTAAATTTATATTTTATGATAAAAAAAGAATTGGTAAATTTCCCAGATATGTAGATTTAAAAAAAATTGGTAAACCAGAAATTTCTGAACTGACAAATAATCAAAAAATAATTAAAACAGTAGAGAATGTTTTATTCAGTTAAAGACTTGAGCATTTTTAGAAAAAAAATTGTTATTGTCACTGGCAATACTGGATTTAAGGGTTCGTGGCTTACATTATGGTTAAAATTATTAGGTGCTAGAGTAATTGGTGTTTCTTTTAATACTCCAACTAAACCATCTCATTTCCAGATAATAAATAACGATAAATCAATTAAAAATTATATTTGTGATATTAAAAATTTTAATGAGTTAAAAAGAATAGTATTGAAACATAAGCCAGATTTTTTTTTTCATTTAGCTGCCCAAGCATTAGTTAAAAAATCCTACACAGATCCACTATTAACATGGAATTCAAATTTATTAGGTACTGTAAATGTTTTAGAGTCTCTTAGATATTTAAAAAAAAACTGTGTTGCAGTTCTTATTACTAGTGACAAAAGTTACAAAAATTTAGAAATTAAAAGAGGTTATGTTGAACAAGATAAATTAGGAGGTTATGATCCATATAGTGCATCAAAAGGTGCAGCAGAATTTGCTATTCAATCTTATGTCAAATCATTTTTTGATAAAAAAAAGAATATTAAGATTGGAATCGCTAGAGCTGGAAATGTAATTGGTGGAGGGGATTGGTCAGCAGATAGGTTGTTACCAGATTGTGTAAGGTCTTGGTCTACTAATAAAAAAGTAAATATTAGAAATCCAAATTCAACGAGACCTTGGCAACATGTTTTGGAGGCATTGTCAGGTTATTTATTGTTAGCAGCTAAATTAAAATCACAAACTAGAATACATGGAGAAGCATTCAATTTTGGGCCAAGTCTTAATCATAATTATTCAGTTTTATCATTATTGAAAGAAATAAAAAAAATTTGGCCATCAATTAAATGGTCTATAAAAGATAAAAATATAAAATTTAAAGAATCTAGTTTACTTAAATTAAACTGTAATAAAGCTAGAAAAATTATAAATTGGAATAGTATTCTTTCATTCAAAGAAAATGTTAAAATGACAATAGATTGGTATAGATATTTTTATACTCATAAAAATTCTAAGTTAATAAAAAAATTTTCTGAGAAACAAATTATTGAATTTACAAAATTAATTAAAAGTAGATATATAAAATGAAAGTTGTAATATTAGCTGGAGGCATGGGTACTAGAATTTCTGAGTATACAAAAACATTGCCTAAGCCAATGATTAAAATATGTGGCAAACCAATAATTCATAGGATAATCGATCATTATATTAAATATGGTTATAAAGAATTTATTATTGCAATTGGATTTAAGGGAAATGTAATAAAAAAGTACTTTTCTCAAATTAAAATAAATAAAAATATTAAAATTCAACTAGTAAACACAGGTTTAAAAACAATGACGGGAGGAAGATTGAAGCGTTTAAAAAAACTTCTAAACGAGACTTTTTTGATGACTTACGGAGATGGTTTATCTAGCGTTAATATATTAAAATTAGTAAATTTTCATAAATCACAAAAAAAATTGTTTACACTAACTGCTGTTAGGCCACCAGCTAGATTTGGTGTCATCAAGTTAAAGAACAACTATGTAAAATTTTTTAGAGAGAAAAATAGTTTGGATGAAGGTTGGATAAATGGAGGTTTTTTTGTCGTAGAACCGGAATTTATAAAATATATTAAAAATGATAAGACCTTTCTAGAAAGAGAACCATTTGAAAAAATCACAAAAAAAAAACAATTTGTTGCATTCAAACATAAAGGCTTTTGGCAATGTATGGACACAATAAGAGATAAAGAAATTTTAGAAAAAAAAATTAAAAACAAAGAGCATCTTGAAAAAAAATAGAATTCTTATTACAGGTGGAACAGGATTTATTGGTTATCATCTTGCAAAAAAATGTTTAAATTTAAATTGGGTGGTTGATAGCATTTCAACTAAGCCTCCATTAAAAAAAAGAAAACTAAAAAAAGTTAAATATTTAAATATAGATATTTCAAAAAAAAAAAAGTTATTTAATAAACTATCTAAAAATTATGACTACATTGTTAATTTAGCTGGGTATGTTGATCACTCTGATAAACAAAAAACTATGAAAAGTCATTATAATGGGTGCAAAAATTTAGCAATGTTTTTTTTAAATAAAAAAATTAAAAAATTTATACAAATTGGTTCAAGTATAGAATATGGAAAATCAAAATCTCCTCAAAAAGAAAATAAAAAAAATTTACAAAAGTCATATTCTATCTATGGAA
>Ga0209631_10003711_pt1 | contig 17383 bp, 15 predicted proteins | sample COG_08_FD_184752 | JGI IMG/M metagenome (GOLD analysis project Ga0209631, IMG submission 184752) | Pelagic Microbial community sample from North Sea - COGITO 998_met_08 (SPAdes) (version 2) | ecosystem: Environmental > Aquatic > Marine > Neritic zone/Coastal water | place: Helgoland, sampling...
GACATGCGTGCGGCACTGGACAGCACCTACTCCCTGGCGATGTCCGAGATCTACACGTCGTACCCGGGCGATGTGGACGTCGGAACGCTGTACGCGGAGTCGCTCATGCTCCTCAATACGCAGCGGTCCCTGTACGAAGCTGACGACCCCTATGTGGAGAGCTTCCACCGTGTGCTCGAGGGTGTCATCGAACAGGACATCAATCATCCTGGTGCGTGTCATCTCTATATCCACGCCACCGAAGCGACATCCGTGGCATGGAAGGCCGAGGCGTGTGCGGATCACCTCATGACGGCGGTACCCGGGTCGAGTCATCTGAACCACATGCCGTCGCACACCTACAATGTGCTCGGACGGTGGGGCAAGGCGGTTCGGTCCAACGCCATGGCCTGGCGGTCTGACGAGCGGACCGCGCACGGGGAAGGGGTGTCGTACGGCGCCACCCACAACCTGCACATGCTCTTCTTCGCTGGTTCGATGGATGGCCAGGGACAGGTTTCGCGGGCCGCCGCTGAAGAGTACACACGGCAGGTTGCCGGCGGTCAGTTCTACGAGGCCATGGTGTTACTCCGCTTTGGAGAGTTCCGGAGAATCCTGGGTCTGACCGAGGCGCCCGAACAGCCCCTGCGCCGCGGACTCTGGGAGTTCGCGCGCGGGTATGCTCACCTTCGGACCGACTCACCTGACAGTGCCGCTGTGTATCTGGAGGCGGTCGACGACAAGGCTCGTACCCTCCCGGACGATGCGCGGGAGCGGAACAACCGCGGCACCGACCTGATGAGCATCACGGGTGACATCCTGCGTGGTGAGATGCTTCGTTCGGAGGGCAACCTCGATGAGGCCATCGCGGCCTTCGAACGGGCGTCTGAACTGCACGACCGTCTCGAATACGCGGAGCCCGAGGCGCTCAACTTCCATGCGCGTCATTGGCTCGGTGCCGCCTTGATCGAGGCAGGGCGCTTTGGCGAGGCCGAAGAGGTCTACCGCATTGCCCTTGATGAACATCCGGGCAACGGTTGGTCGTACTTTGGCCTGGAGCAGGCACTCAGGGGTCAGGGCCATAGTGCGGACGCCGACCAGGCACGGTCGGACTTCCAGCGGGTCTGGGCGCGCGCCGACATCATCATCAGGTCGTCGCGCTTCTGATCCAGATGAGTGGCGGCCGGCCGGGCTCGACCCGGTCGGTCGGTCGCGCCCGACGGGGACGGCTTTTCGCGTGGGCGTTGTTCGTCGGAGGAGCGACGGCGTGCGCGTCACCGGGAGCTGCCAACTCGGGCGTGGCGCCTGACGCGTCACGGGACCTGCTCGAGCCGCAGGCGGAAGGGCTGTCGTCAGCCGTGTACACCAGCGAGCAGGCCGAACGCGGCGAAGGGATTTTCTCGGCTGTCTGCTCAGCCTGTCACGGGGGCAACGAGTTCAAAGGACCCATTTTCGCCATGACGTGGATGGCCGAACCGGTCGGCTACCTCTTCGAGCACATCAGCACGAATATGCCCGAGGATCGACCAGGGAGCCTGTCACCGCCGGAGTACGCGGCTGTCCTCGCGTACTTCCTCCGAGTGAATGGACGGGAGCCCGGCAACATCGAGCTGCCGGCCGACGCGGAGCTACTCCGACGAATCCGGTGGTGAGCGTGAGCCAGCCCTGACCGGACCCCCGCTCACACATCTGGCTGACAGCGCTCCAGAGAACCGATGAAGCGCCCGGCCTCGATCACTCGTTCGCCATCGAGCACCACGCTCGTGTCGAGCATGCAGAGCCCGAGATGGGCGTCACTCCGGATGGCCCCGCGGAAGAACTGATCGTCGTTGCTGCCGAGCTCGACCTGCACTGAACCCAGGAAGCCCTCGCTGTCCGCATTTCCTGCGCCGGCCTCGGGAAACTGGACGAGCGGGGCGGTCCACGAAGCTCGGTGGTCCGTACCCCAGGCGATGTGCCCGGCCAGGAACGCGTTGGGGTCCCTGTAGCTCCTCAAATGAGACTCGAGCAGAACGGCGTCGAGCCCTCCCTCAATACTGACGGCGCGACCGTTCTCGAATCGGATACTCACCTCATCATCGACATAGCGACCGAGGTGAAAAATCTGATCTCCACGACCGAGCACGAGCGTACCCTCCACGCTCCCCTCCAGTGGGGCGATCTCGACCATCGCCGCCCCCCAGAAGTCGAAGTGCCCGGCTTCGTCCGCAACGCCACAGTGAGCCAGGGCGGGCCGACCGGATACGGTCATCGTCAGGTCGGTGCCACGGGCAGAGGTCATGGAAACGGTCTTGGCCGCGGCGAGTCGTTCGGCTCCCAGCCGTGTCCGGGTCACCACCTCGGGATCGGCCGTGAGTCTCTGCAGGACGTGAGCTGGCTGAACGGCAAGCAGGGCTCGCGTTCCTCCGTCCAGGGCTGCTCGCAGGTATGAATCGTAGTGCAGGCGATGGGTGGTGAATCCCACGATCAGGTCTGCTTCCGCCAGCGTTGCCGCGAGTGTTTCTCCGGAGAATGGACGGCTGAACGGCAGTGTCAGAACCGAGGGATTCGCCTCGAGTGCGAGTGCTGCCCCCATGCAGGCGGCGGCAGGTGTAGGATCGTATGCCGTGTCGGTGATGATCAGGCAGGATTCACCCGACCTGAGGCGGCAGGCTTCGAGCTGGTGGCGGTACAGAGGGACCAGTTCCGTCGCAGCGTGTGCTCCGGTGGTGGTGCGGGCGTACGGCATGGCGTCTCCAGAAGGGTGGATCGGCGGCGTCGGGCTTCCGGCGTTCAGCAGGCCAGCCAGGCGGAACGCAGTGGGCCCCGTCTACGATAGGGTCCCAGAAGAGATGCGGCACCGGGGATCGTCCTGACCTCGCCTCTGCGCGACTTCGCTACCTTCTCTCGGCCCCGCTCCATACCCGATACCTGGGCGTCCCGCCCCCCGGAACAGCTGTGTCACTGGTCAGCCTCCAGAATCTCACCATCGCGTTCGGCGGGCGACCGCTTCTGGACAACGCGACCCTCCAGATCGAACGGGGTGAGCGCGTCGGGCTCGTGGGTCGAAATGGCGAAGGCAAGTCCACGCTGCTCGGCATCATTGCGGGCGTGATTGTGCCCGATCGCGGCACTGTCGTGCTCGAGTCTGGTACACGAATCGCGGTGCTTCCTCAGGAGGTCCCGTCCGGCCTCCCCGACACGGTCGAAGAGGTCATCGCCGCCGGGGTGCCCGACCACGCTGCCGACCATCACGCCGTTCAACGGCAGGTTTCGTTGATGGGGCTTCAGCCGGAAGCACGGTTCGAGACCCTGTCCGGCGGCCAGAAGCGACGAGCCCTTCTGGGCCGCGCTCTCGTCTCCGAGCCCGATGGGCTTCTTCTGGACGAGCCCACCAACCATCTGGACCTCGACGGCATCGAGTGGTTGGAAAACTTCCTGCGCCGGTACGATGGAAGCCTGCTGTTCGTCACTCATGACCGGACGTTTCTACAGGCGTTGGCCACCCGTATTGTCGAACTCGATCGCGGTCGCCTGACCTCGTGGGCGTGCGGTTATCGACAGTACCTCGAACGAAAGCAGGACGCGCTCCGGGCGGAGGAGAAGCAGTGGGCGGAGTTCGATCGGAAGCTGTCGGAAGAGGAGACGTGGATCCGCCGAGGTATCAAGGCGCGTCGGACCAGGAACGAGGGACGCGTGCGCGCACTCCAGTCCATGAGGAAGGAGCGGGCGCTTCGTCGCGAGCGCACCGCTGACGTGAAGATCACCCTCCAGGCAGCAGGTCGGTCCGGTACCCGTGTGATCGTCGCGAAGGGCATCTCGTTTGGGTACGGAGCAGGTCAGGCCGGAAACGAGGGGAAGTCGGATCCGCTAGTCCGGGATTTTTCGGTGACGATCACCCGGGGAGACAAGATCGGGATCATCGGGCCTAACGGGGTGGGCAAGACGACGCTGATCCAGCTCCTGCTCGGGCGCGTCGAGCCCGACCAGGGCACCGTCGAGCACGGTACCTCCCTCGACGTACAGTACTTCGATCAGCATCGGGAACAGCTCGACGAGGCGGAGACCGTGGTCGAGGCGGTGGCGGGGGGACAGGAGCACATCGAGCTGGACGGCAAACCAAGACACGTGATGAGCTACCTCGCCGACTTTCTCTTCACTCCGGAGCGGGCGCGTCAGCCGGTGCGCTCCCTCTCTGGAGGCGAACGTAATCGGCTTCTCCTGGCTCGACTGTTCACCCGGCGTGCCAACGTGCTCGTCCTGGATGAGCCGACCAACGATCTGGACGCAGAGACGCTCGAATTACTCGAGAGCAGACTGGTGGAGTTTGCGGGGACGGTGCTCGTAGTCAGTCACGACAGAGCCTTCCTGGACAATCTGTGCACGAGCACCCTGGTCTTCGAAGACGGAGGCCACATCCGAGAGTTCGTCGGCGGCTATTCGGACTGGAAACGCGTTGCGGAGCGTCAATCAGTGGATGCAGAGGGCAGGGGCGGCGGGAACGAACGGCCGAAAGCGCGAACCAAATCGAGTCCCGGGACGGCAAGTAAGAAAAGAAAGCTGGCGTACAAAGAACAACGCGAACTCGCGATGCTACCGGCCAGGATCGAAGAATTGGAGACAGCGCTCGGCGAGGCACACGAGCTGCTCGCTGACCCCGAGGCTTATCGGACAGATGCGGCCGCTGCCGCAGGGGTCGCTCGGCGTGCCAAAGAGCTGGAGCAGGAGATCGAGGCGGCGTTCGAGCGCTGGTCGGAACTGGCAGACCCGGAAGCCTGAGGGGCTGGGAGTCGCTGGGCCTCGTCCCGGTCCCTCCCGGAGCCGGAGCCGGAGCCGATGTTCTTCAGCGACCGGAGGATCGGTTCACCGCATACACCCCAATCTGCTGCACCTCCAGCGCATCTCGACTCACCAGCACCACGTGGTCGTCGTGAACCGCTGCGAGGCGGGTCTCGGGCGGTAGCACGAGTCGAGCGAGTGGCCGGCCCGTTGGGTCGAGGACGTGCCAGGCGTGTTCCTGCTGCCAGGTCGCGGTCCCGAGTCGAAAGGCCTGGACCCAGACTCTGCCGATGTCGTCGATGCGGATGGGTCCGAGCGCGGGTAGTTCGTCAGGCACGACCTCGGGTGCGAACATCGCGTCGAGCAAGGCTTCGATCCGCTCGGGTTGAGCCCGGCCCGCTGAGGTGAAGCGTGCTTCGACGACTGAACGCTCGTAGTCCACCTCGTCGGGAGTGAGGAGTCGACGACGCCCGGGCCAACGAGTGGAGCGACGCAGGCGAAGATCGGGTGACCGGTGTTCGAGGGTGTAGCCCGCACCCCGACCGTGGACGAGGAGGGTGTCCCGCACGGCGATCGACGGATCAGCGGAGAAGGGAGATCGGCCGTCGAATCTCTGGTTTATCAATGTCAGACCAGCGCCGAAGCGAGCGACCTGGTCTGAGGGGCGTCCTGCCCGATCAGCGAGTCGGAGCGTGGACTCGGGTGATCCAAGACGCATCCCGGTGGTCAGATCGGCTGGCTCGGAAAAGCGGATCGACTGTAACAGGACGTGGTCGCCGACAGGCCAGGCAGACACAAGGAACGTCCCTTCGCCCTCGACCCCACGCGGCAGGTCGATGACCTCGGACAGTGTGCCGGCGGAATGGAAGACGGTCATGCGTGCCTGCCGACGGTCGAATACGAAGATCGAGTCGGCCCGGCCCACCGTGATCGATGCCACGTTTCGGAATTCTCCCGGACCGTCTCCCCGGGACCCGAGTGCGAGGGGGTCGGTTGAGGGTTCGAATACCCACACCTCGGCAGCCTGATTGTCTTCCACGATCAGGCGTCCGTCCGAGCCCACCGCGACCTCACCTACATCACTGAGGAATGGGGCTTCGTCGCCGCGCACCTGGAAGGTCGGCATGGAGTCGATGGTCCAGCGAGGCAGAGCGTCGATCGAGCCTTGGACGGTCATCACCGAGACGCCGGAGCTGTCCACTTCCAACACCGAAAGGGCGTTTGAGGGCGGTGCAGCCCCGCATCCGGTGAGCGCGGATGCCATGACAACCGGCAGGAGCACACGTAGGTCGGACATCGTCGGTGTCTGAGGGGCTCGGAGGAATCATCGTGTATGGTTCAGTATGCTGCGGCCGGCCGATCCCCGATACACGGGTCGTACCGATCGGCTTGGCATCCCGTTTCCCCTCTTCAGCGCAGTTCGTACGTTGGCGCCCCGACGACCCGCCGGTTTCATCACGTCCCAAGGAGTGTTCATGGCGTCCCGTTCCACCCGACAAGCCAGGGGGATCCTGAAGCGTCTCGGTGTCACGGAACTGAGGCCGGTGGCGATCGCCCTGCTGGGCCTTTGCCTTGCCACGCCTGAGTTGAGCGCGCAATGCGGCGTAGTCTCCTCCGAGTGGGCCACGGGCATCGTGTTCGAAGACGTAGACCGGAACGGAGCGCGCGGCCCCGGCGAGCCGTTGGTTTCCGGTGTCGTGGTAAGCAACGGGTGCGATGCCGTGCCGACCGACGCTGAGGGCCGCTATGAGATCGAGCTGGCTCCAGGGCAGATCCTATTCATTTCCCAGCCGAGCGGGTACACCGTTCCTGTCGACCCCCATAACCTCCCGCTCTTCTACTACACCCACCAGCCCGATGGTACGCCCACGTCGGTCGACGGGTCGGAGGTGGATTGGCAGTGGCAGGTCATCGAGCCTACGGGGCCGTTACCGACCAGCATCGATTTTTCCCTGCATCGACTCGACACCCTCGAGACCCGATTCACTGCCCACGCATTCGCGGACCCTCAGGCGCGTACTGATCTCGGAGAAGACATGCTCCGCGAGGAGCTCGTCAACACGCTGCTCGGTAATCCGTACGGAGCCGAGTTCTCGATCACCGTAGGCGACATCGTCTTCGACAACCTCGGTCTGTACGATCGACACAAGGAGATGATCGGCCTTATCGGGATCCCGCAGTGGAATCTGCCGGGCAATCACGACGTGAATTTCGAGTCACCCGATGCCCATCACGCGAACGAGACCTACAAGAGGCACTTCGGCCCCACCTACTACTCGTTCAACTACGGGAACGCGCACGTCGTTGCTCTGAACAACGTGGAGTACGCGGGCGTCGCGGCCGGCGGGTATCGCGGCTTCATCTCCGATGACCAGATCCGCTGGCTCGAGCAGGATCTCGCCCATGTGCCCAGAGACATGCTCATCGTCATCGCGACGCACATTCCGCTGATCTCGGAAGCGTCCGACGGCGATCCGTCTCGTAATATCAGTGGGCCGAAGACGGTCAACTTCGACCGTCTTTTAGAGCTGCTTCGTCCCTTCGCATACGTATACGGGCTGGCCGGGCACGATACGAGCAATAGCTGGAAGGTCGAGATCGACCACGAGCATGGGTGGACGGGGCAGCCATGGATCGCGCATACCCTGGCTGAGGTCAGGGGTAGTGGGTGGACGCGGGGTCCGAGGGACCTTCGGGGCGTCGCGGATGCCATGATGGAAGACGGGAACCCGAACGGTTTTTACCTGCTGAAATTCGACGGTGTGACGCTGGTCCCGGAGTTCATTCCGTTTGCCGCCGGGCCGGATGCCGGACAGCGGCTTCGGGTCACGCTCGACCCTGCGCTCGAGTCACCTTCCGATCGGAGTATCAGCAGAGGCGCCTTCCAGGTTGGGACAAAGGTGGTCGTCAATCTCTTCGACGGCGGTGAACGGGATCGGGTAGAGATGTCGCTGGATGGCGCTGCACCGGTACCCATGCGGTACGTGATCCGTACCGATCCCTACGTGGAGCGAGCGCACCAGCGGCTTGCCGGCACGGATGAGGCGGTTCCGCCCGCGCGTGCATCGGCCCACATCTGGGAGCAGGATCTGCCGGCCGACCTCGGGCTAGGGCTGCATAGCGTGGTGGTCCAAACCGAGGACGAGTTCGGGCAGAGACGGCGTGGTGTTCTCACCTTCGAGCTCGTCGAGCGTCGTTGAAGGATCCATTGTGATCGAGTCAAATCGAGAGAGTGGTTCCTGTTCCGCGTACGGCGAGCTCTCGAGCCGGGAACCATGAGAATGCAGCCCACGCCCTGTGCTCGACGGCGAGTCTTCGAGCGGGTAGATACGGGACGTCGCGGGACTCGCGTTGCTCGAACATGTCGGTCCTCACAGGTTCTCCCGACTCTTCGTTGCATCACCCTCGGATTCCGCTGATGAACTGCCCACGACTCGTGTGCACTATCGCCACGGCGCTCCTGGTTCTCCCGGAAAACGGATCGGCACAAGCCGCGAGCGAACTCGCCACCTTCACGCAGATCATTTCCGGTACCGAGATCGAGATCGAGTGGTCTCGACCGTCTGTGCGGGGACGTGAGGTGATCTTCGGACAACAGATCCCGTGGGGTGAGGTCTGGACGCCGGGCGCGAACATGGCAACCACCATTCGGTTCTCGAAGGATGTCGTCCTCTCGGGCACGAAGGTCTCGGCGGGCCACTACAGTGTCTGGCTCCGGGTGTTGGAGTCCGAGCCTTGGCGGCTGGCGCTTCATGCCGAGACGGCACTCCCGCACAGCGCCCATCCGCCCATCGAGGAGGCAGTCCTTCACGTGGGTGTCGAGCGTGGGAAGACCACGGACGTTCAGGAGTCGCTCGAGTGGGATCTGGATCGGATCCGGCTCGACGGTGCGGAGCTCGTCATGCACTGGGGTCGCGATCGGGTGATGATTCCACTCAAGGTCGATCCGGGCATCGCTCTGGCAACTCCGATCCAAGAGGCTCAGACTCTCTTGGGCGAGTGGAGGTATGACGATCGGGCCTCGCTTCCCACGGCCGAAGAGATCGAGCGCTTCACCGGAGGCAACCCGGATGATCCTACAGGTCGGTATTTCGAGGTCCTGATCTCCGAGCCACGTCCGCGTCCGATCCGCATCGAGTACGATGAGGGGTCAGGGTTGGTCCATTTCGTGGACCGGCTGACGGAAGCAGCTGAGGCAGCCTTCTACTCGGGTGACGATGAGGAGCCAGTCGTCATCTACGGGCAGGCGCTCCTGCCGCGGGCCCCCGGTTTTTATGTGGTCGCCGGGACCTTTGGCGGTGAGGTGTCCGCTGTGAATCCCCAATTCGCCCAGATGGTCGAATTCGAATTCGATGATGACGGACGGGCCGTGTCCTTCACCGTTCGCAATCCCGACGACGAGATCGCGGCGATCGGGGTGCGGGCAGGGGGTTAGACGACGTAGCAGTCTGGGTGACGGGCCGCTTCTGACTCGCTTATCGGCACAGCTCGCTCACTCGGCTCGTAGCTTGGTCTGAGCGATCGCAATGTGGTCGATGGCGTTCGGGTGGTTGTCGATGGCCTCGCGGAGTGCCCGCAGAATGTGACCTCGGAAGCCATCCTGGATGTTGGCGTAGCCTTCGATGTCGTGGGGCGCGAACCAGAGTTTTGTCATGAGATCGACGTAATACCGCAGGCGCAGCAGGATCGCGTACTGGTCTTCGATCTTATCGGTCAGCTCGTATCCGATGATCTCGGGAAGGTCACCCCCTGCGGTGGCCGCCTCCCAGGCGATGGAGCTGATGTAGAAGCTCTTTCCGTACGGGGTGTCTTCGTAGGCCGCTTTCGCATCTGCCAGCCTGTGAAAATTGTCCTCGAGTTCGCTCTTCAGGTTGCGAAGGATGACCTGCGAGCGCTTCCGTTTTTCGAGAAGGCTTCGGCGCTCATCGAGGTAGAGTGCGCCCACCCCACCCACGGCAACACCGATGAGTGTGGCAATCATCTCGGGCAGTGCCTGGTAGATCAGTTCCATCGAGTGTCCTCGTACCTCCTCGGCTGAGCTGGTCGGGTTACATCCGCCTCTGGGCGTTGGTGACCTCGACTCCGTCGTCTGGCACACATGATTTGGGCTCATCTTTCACCGAGCGAAAGGTCTGCTGCTTCTCGGGCGATGCGGCGAAATGGTCCGGGAACCACGGCGTGGACCCGCCGGGAGATGTTGGCCGGGAACCGAGCGTGGATGCGAGGGGCGGATCTAGCATCAGATGCGCCCAGCATGTTGAGAATCCTCCAGGGCACCCCACCCAAAGCTCCTACCGGAAGATCCACCACCGCTGAACCCTTCGCGGAAGCTGCTGGAGCCCCAGTTGGTGGCTCAGGTTGGGGTCTCGACGTCATCACACCTGCGGTGCGTTCGGACATGGCGTCGTGGGACGTAAGCGGAGTGCCCAACATGCAGGGGGCCGTCTCGGAATCTGCCACTGAGCCCCGCACAGATCGCTTGCCCACACCTCAGCGCTTAGCATGTGAAGCCTCGTCGAAGCCCCGCGATTGCCTGAATGGCGAGAGCTACGACAGACCTGGAACGACTGGGGTATCAGTTCATGAACCGACACCGCAGGACTCTCAGCTAAAAGCAGGCCTCCTTTGATCCGACCGGACACCTTCGCGTTCGACAACACCTACGCTGCCGAACTCGAGGGCTTTTATGCGCGCTGGAACGGCGAGAGGGTGCCCGAGCCCAGGATCGTGCACCTCAATGCCAAGCTCGCCGTCGAGTTGTCACTGGATTCGGACGCGCTGGCCAGCGAGAGCGGTGCGGCCGTTCTCGCGGGTAGTGAAGCACCGGAAGGAGCGGTTCCGTTGGCCCAGGCGTATGCGGGGCACCAGTTCGGCGGCTTCTCCCCTCAGCTCGGGGACGGCCGAGCGCTGTTGATCGGCGAGCTGATCGACCGCCACGGCGTCCGCCGAGACCTGCAGCTCAAGGGCTCCGGTCGCACCCCGTTCTCTAGGGGTGGAGATGGCAAAGCAGTTCTTGGACCGGTCCTGCGGGAGTATCTGCTCGGTGAAGCGATGCATGCCCTCGGGGTGCCCACCACGCGAGCTCTTGCCGCGGTGACCACAGGTGAGCAGATCATGCGCCAGGATGGCTTGGAACCCGGCGCGGTTCTCGCACGCGTGGCGTCTAGCCACATCCGCGTGGGGACCTTCGAGTTCTTCTCGGCTCGCGGGGAAACAGACCGGGTACGCCGACTCGCGGACTACTCCATCCGCCGCCACTTCCCGGACCTGATTAACTCGGCTGACCCGTACCTTCAGCTGTTTCGCGAGGTTCGGGATCGCCAGGCCTCCCTCGTGGCGCAGTGGATGGCTGTGGGATTCGTACATGGCGTGATGAACACCGACAATGTGGCCATCTCCGGCGAGACGATCGACTACGGCCCATGCGCATTCATCGACGGCTACGACCCAGGGTCGGTGTTCAGCTCGATCGACCACGGAGGCCGATACGCCTACGGCAATCAGCCGGCGATCGCGCAATGGAATCTGGCGCGTTTCGTCGAAACTCTGGTGCCCCTGATCGCGGCCGACGACACCGAGCACGCGGTGCAGGTGGCGACCACCGAGCTCGAGGCATTTCAGCCGATCTACCAGGACTTCTGGCTCAAGAGGATGCGCGCGAAACTGGGATTGGCAGGCGTGGACGTGGGCGACCTCGACCTTGTGAACGAGCTGCACCGGATCATGGCCGTCCAGGGCGTCGACTTCACGCTCCTGTTCCGTCGGCTTGCCGTCGCCGCACAGGGTGATCCGACCGAGGCCCGCGCGTTATTCACTGATCCGTCGGCCTTCGATATCTGGCTCGAGCGCTGGCGCGTGAGGACTGCTGGTGAAGACGGTTCTGGTTTTGGGCAGGCGCGTGCGATGGATGGGTTGAACCCCGTCTACATCCCTAGAAATCACAAGGTGCAGGAAGCGCTCGACGCCGCGACGGAGGGCGACCTCGATCCGTTCAGGCGGATCCTTTCCGTGCTTGAGCGGCCGTTCGAGCGTCGCGCTGGCTTGGAAGAGTACGAAGGCGGCGCTCCTGATGACTTCGGCCCCTATCGCACGTTCTGCGGGACGTGACCGCAGTAGTGGCGGGGGCGCTGAGTTTCACGGTGTGCGGGCTATTGCCTCGTGCGGGCTACCAGGGGAAACGATCCACACCATCGTTCCCGGCGGGACCCTCTGATTCGCGGAACTCCGTGAATGGATGGGCGGGAGCTGAGAGAGACCCGTGAGCGATTCGATGCGGGCGTGTGGTTCCTGCTCCGCCTGTTGCACCGTAATGAGCGTTCATGAGATTGCGAAGGGCATGTACGAGGCGTGCGAGCACCTGTGCGGGGTGGGCTGCGGGATCTACGCCGAACGCCCGGGGGCATGCCGAACGTTCGAATGCCAGTGGTTGCGTGGTGTGCTCGAGGTCGACGGGACCATCGACAACGAAATGCGCCCGGACGCCTGCGGCGTGATCTTCCATTACCAGCCCGATTCGGCCTTCGGCGAAATGTATACGGCGTGCGAGGTCGAGCGGGGTGCGTCGGGCAGCGGCCGCGCGCAAGCCATCATCAAGGGACTCGAAGAGAGATTCCTAGTGATGATCGTGAGCCCCAGCCGGGACGGCGAGAAGGGCCCAGGCGAGCGCAGCTTCGTCGGTCCTCGACCCTTGGTGACGCGGGCGACAGCCGTGTTGTGGAGCAGGCCAGCTGGCCAGAGGGATGAGCGTTGAAGATTCGGCGAACGTATTAGGCCCTTCTGAGTCGCTACAAGTGGTGCTTGCTTCGCGGGCGAATGTCCGTGGGTAACGGAGCCAGTCGATCGTCGGCCCATCCGGGACGCGTACGTAACCGTGGGCTCGATAGAGTCATCGAGTTCGGAGAGGTGTGGGGCTGAGGCCGTCATCACATCCCGACATGACGATCAGGGCCGAGGCATGGGTGGTGAGTCGTGATCGCATCGCCCGTCTGGCTGCCCGGTGCCCCCTCGAGATGCGAGTGACGCTCGTAGCATAGGACACCCAGCCCCGCTCATCTGCGGCGGATCTGCTCGCGGATTGGTGATGGGCGTCGCATGTTGCGCACAACGATAGCCCCGATCCCACCACCCGCCTGAACGCATTGGGCGATGAGCAATATTCATGAAGGCTGACACCATGATCAGGTCGTGGAGGCACTCTTTGCTCTCGATTCTCCCGGCCATCTTCGCCGCTGCGTGCACTGCTCCGGGGCCTGTGACAGACAGTGGGGGAGTCGTTGAAGTCGATCACTTCGTGCCCTCCCAGCCGGAGACGGTCAGCTGGGGCTGGTATCCCGTCGACAAAGAGCCCGTTCTTACGATCCAGTCCGGTGAGACGGTACGCATCAACACCCTGACGCACGCTGGGGCGACCCAGAGCGAGGAGCCGGTCTCCTACCTCGCTGGGCTCGGTATCCCTCGGGAGGAGGTCCTCCAGGACGGGCTGGACTTCTGGGCTTCGCGGGAGGGACGTCCAAGAGAAGGGCGCAGCGGACACGTCATCACGGGTCCCATTTATATCGAGGGCGCTGAGCCTGGCGACATGCTGGAGATAGAGATTCTGGATGTCGAGACGCGCGTGCCGTGGGGTATCAACAACACGAGCAGCCGGGGTGGAGTGTTTTCTCGGAGCTACCCGGGTTTCGACGACGATGATATCGAGCTGGACATTGCACCCGGCACCCGGCACGTGATTCGGACGGGCGAGGCCGATGGCCGTGATGTCGCATTCTTTTCCCCGGATATCCAGGTGCCACTCGCGCCCTTCATGGGAATCATGGCAGTTGCGCCGGATCCGGTGGTGGGCGAGCCGGGCGTTACCGTCCCCGGTGTGCAAAGCTCGCGCCCGCCGGGCGCGTTCGGGGGGAATATGGACGTCAAGGACCTCGCTGCTGGCACCACCGTCTATCTGCCCGTCTTTCAGTCGGGTGCGCTCTTCTACGTGGGAGATGGGCACGGAGCTCAAGGGGACGGTGAAGTAAGCGGCACCGCAATCGAGCAGTCGTTGACCGGGACGTTCCGTTTCGTCGTTCACAAGGACGTAAACATCTCGGGTCCACGCGCCGAGACGGACACACATTACCTTCTCATGGGTATCGACCTCGATCTGGACCGAGCGACACGACAGGCCACATGGGAGGTTGTCGACTTTCTCGTGACCGAGAAGGGATTGACCCCCGCTAAGGCACTCTCCCTAGCCAGCATCGCGGTGGATTTCCGCGTCAGCGAGGTCGTCGATCTCACGCAGGTGGTCACCGGGTTCATTCCGAAGAGCATGTTCTTACGGTAGGAAAACGGAGTCAGGCTTGGCCGGTTTTCGTGAGGCCGCTACCAATACCTACACGGATATCACCCAGCTATCGCGTCTGTACCTGCTCGGCAGGGTCCCACCCTGACGCCTGTATCCGCACAAGCAGGCCGCCCCCCTCTGTATGAAGAGGGGCCGGTGGTTCTGGCTGGCGACCTCTACCACTTCCGCAAGAGTCGCTCAGACAGACGGGTCCCAACCATAAATGCAGATTCGGCGCTCACCATTGCGACCATGGAGCGCATCGAACAACTGGTGGTCGACCAAGGTGCCCAGCTGTGGATTGAGCACGATATGGCAGCGTTCCTAGAGAGACAGGCACGTTCCAATGTCCACCGTTGAGACGGTGCAAACGCGCCCCGTTATGTCAGATCTACGTCAGCGCGTAACCTGCCAGTAGGTGACAGACGGCGATCCGCGCTGTCAAAGCTGGGGGCCACTACCCTGTCACAACTCTGTGGCCACTTATGCTTCTCCGGCCTGTCTCATTCCCCACTGAAACAGTGTCAAAATCGCTACGCTGAAGGCGACACCGGTCACCATAAGTCCAGTGCTAAGGAGCCCCTCGGCGTTGAAGGCTAGGCGGATCAGAATGGTAGAAATTACGAAACCGGAGTTTCGCAGCAGATGCTCGTAGGAGTCGGTGAACGCGAGGGACAAGAGGAGGAGGAAAACGTCCACCAGGATGAGTAGGGTGAAGAAGTCGACGTAGAAGATTTGATCTAAGTCCCGCACTGTTCCCGCCAGCCCCAACTCGAGCTGGACGATGTCGACGATCCATCCGGCAAGCGAAGCAAAAGAGATGACAATGATCGTCGGCAAAAGTACGAGGCTGACTGCTCGTTTCCACCCAACGAAGCGGGCGAGTTCTTCCGCCGTACCTGTCCCTGACGAGCGTCGTGCGAGTCGTTTGAAGATCAGGATCAGACCGAAGATCAAAAGTACTCCGATCAGATCGGCGATGAGTTCAATATTTGTCTGGGTCAGCAGCTGGCTCGAGTCGAGTTCAAAGTCGGCAAGGTCTTTGAAGATGCTTCGTAACACGATGAGCGACACGATCTCGAGCTGGCGTGCGACTGATTCCGTGAACGACATCGGAATGAAGTAGACGAGCAGTAGAACTTCGTAAACGAGCACGAATGAAAAGGGTGTATAGACTGCCGAGATCGGGCTGACGAAGAGGTCTTCCAAGCCGTCGGGGATGGGTACCGAGGCGATGTCGTGTATCAGATAGGCAGCCAGGTGGAGTATGAATCCAGTGGCCGCCAGAGCGATCACGACACGCTCTCCCGCGCGCCGGTGGCGTTCGGAAAACACCCATTGGAACCACGTATCGATCATCGCATGTCCTGCCTGGCTTAAGTCCAGTCGTCCCTTATACCGAGAAGTAAGGTTACTGATTCAGTCTTCGAGCGTCTAAATCTGGGAACGGTGGTTTGTCGGCCCACCCCAGGCCTAGCACGAAGGTCTTCCCGTTCTATTCTCGGGTCCGTGGCAACTTCAGGGACCGGCTAGACGAAGAACGGTGTCAGGAGCTCGTCTCGAAGGGCTTCGACCCACCCAACGACTTCACACGACGCTTCGGAAGCCCTTCGTGAGCTTGGATGCCCTGCTGCTCAACCGGAGTCGTTTGGTGTCGAGTTCAAGCTTACCTGTCGAGCTTTATCCTCAGCAACCACGAGCCGCTCCGGAGCGGCTTTGAACAGATCAGAGCCGAGCTAGCTGCCGCTAGATAATCCAACCTGGCTGGCGCCTAATACCCAACAAGGAATTGCTGCTGTCCGCGGATACCATGCGGCAGTGCCTAGTAGCTCCTCCGAGTTGGCAGCTTGCCCCCACGAGCAATGAGCAATCCCTCAGCGCGAATCGCCTCGATCGATATCCTCCGTGGAATGGTCATCCTGTTGGGGATACTCCTAAGCTTGTGGCGAGAAAGAGACTCTTGGGTCAGACTGAAGCTGAATAAAGAGAGTTGGGTAGCGTCTATGGAGTGGTAGGAGTACCCGGTCTCGCCACGGATCTCCGTCCGACGAAGTAGACTGGTCACGATGACGAATCTTCAAATCCTCGCCTACGAAAACACCGCCTTAGGCGACCTCTGCCTCCGTCGGAGGGAGCTCCTGTCGCGGCCCGGGACGGTGATTACCGAGATCACTCTGGACCATCAGCTGCTGATGAGCAGCCACATCACCGTGTCCGAGCGAGCCTTGGCAACAGAGGCGCTGGCACGCCACGCCGGCGACGAGCTATCCGTCCTCATCGCTGGGCTAGGCCTCGGATACACCGCGGCCGCGGTGTTGAACTCGGAGCGTGTGAGTCGTGTCAGGGTGATCGAACTCATTCCGGCGGTTGTCGGGTTCTTGAAGGATGGTCTGGTTCCGCTCTCGACAGAACTACTCGCTGATGCGCGCTTCGCAGTGCGCGACGGTGACGCCTACGCGGTCTTGGAGGACGAAGCCAGCGAACCGTGGGACCTCGTGCTCATTGACGTTGACCACGCTCCGGATGACCACCTCGGACCGGGCAACGAGGGCTTCTACACCCCGTACGGACTTGATCGTGCGAAGAAGCACCTCGCCCCCGGCGGCATCTTGGCAGTCTGGTCGTACGCGGACAGCTCTCCCTTCGTCGAGGCATTGCGCGCCGCGTTCAACACAGTCGACCTCGTCCCCGTGAAGTACAGAAATGATCTCGTCGACGAGGAGCACACGGACTGGCTCTTCCTCGCGTGGGATTAGCGATCGGAGTTGTACCGGTTGGATTAGGTGAGCAGAGCACCCCGTCGGGGGGCACTACCCGCCGCCTCGCACAGTCCTGGCCGAAGATTTGAGGATTGCCGAGAGGGTTCGCACCCGATTGCTGCTGTCGTCCGTTGTCGCGAGATTGACCGCTACGGACTTCACCGGCTCATCCACCAGGACCACCCGCCAAGCAACGGCAGGGTTGGACCCTATGTGGACCCTAAGTGGTTTCGAGGTACTGGGTGAAAACGAGCGTAAGTCCATACAGTGATACCACTTCGGGGCGTGGCGCAGTCCGGTAGCGCACCTGCTTTGGGAGCAGGGGGTCCCCGGTTCGAATCCGGGCGCCCCGACTTTTGGAAGAGTAAGCCCCGCTTGAGGTTACGACCTCGGGCGGGGCTTCGTTTTATGCCCTTGGAATGGTGCCCAAGCCATTCAGTCAACCAACAGTCAACCGCATACGTACAGGGCGGAGCTTTGACTGGGTGAGTTAGATGACTACTTAGCCCCCCCAGAGATACACAGAAGAAACCCGTCTCCCCCATGATTGGAGAGACGGGTT
>Ga0209631_10003716_pt1 | contig 17377 bp, 13 predicted proteins | sample COG_08_FD_184752 | JGI IMG/M metagenome (GOLD analysis project Ga0209631, IMG submission 184752) | Pelagic Microbial community sample from North Sea - COGITO 998_met_08 (SPAdes) (version 2) | ecosystem: Environmental > Aquatic > Marine > Neritic zone/Coastal water | place: Helgoland, sampling...
AGTCAGCTTTACCCTGAGAAAAAAATTCATGTTGATGGAGGCGTAAACGCAGAAGTTTCATTTATTCTTAGAAATATGGGAGTTTACCTTTCTGTTTCTGGATCTTATTTATTCAACTCTGTTTCTATTGGATCTGCATTGTTGAACTTAAAACTAAATGAAGTTGAATCACATTTTTTAGTGAAAGATTTCATGCAAAAAACGGATTCTTCTCCTATAATAAACAGCAAGGATTTGACCTTAGAAAGATTATTACTTACCTTAAAAAAAGGAGCTTTAGGTTTTGCAATAATTAATGATGAAAATGACAAATTTGCAGGAATAATCGGAAACGCAGATTTGCGAAACGGCTTATTAAAACATGTAAATGATTTGAATAGCTTGAACATGCAAGAGCTCATAAATCCTAACCCACTAGTGATTAATGAGAATATTAATGTGCATGAAATGCTTCAATTTATTAAAAAACAAACTAAGCCCGTAATCTATTTACCGGTAGTCAATAACGATAATAAAACGGTAGGGATAGTTAGTTTCCTCAACCTAATCAAAGGAGAATTATGATCATACATTTAAAAGAAAATATTGACGCAAATAAAGTTGAAGAACTTGCTGCACAAAGCAAATCTATTGCGTTAAAAACAGGTAGCTATGCGCGTTTAATCACTTCTTCAAGCATTAAAGAACTTCCTTCTTTTTTAGATGATTATACCGATGAGTTCTTTACGATGGATTCAGATATCCAATTAGCTAGTAAAGACTACAAAAGCGATATTAAAGAAATAGATTTCGACACTTTTAAAATTGGAGGAACTACCAATAACACTGTTTTGATTGGCGGACCTTGTTCTGTAGAGTCTGAAGAACAAATAAATGCAAGTGCTGAACATTTAATCTCTATGGGGTTAAAGACGCTGAGAGCTGGCTGTTTCAAGCCTAGAACTACACCTTATTCTTTTCAAGGAATGGGAATGGAAGGCCTGATGCTATTGGTGAAAATGAGAGAAAAGCATGGTTTAAAAATCGTTACTGAAGTTAGAGATTCCACGCATGTTCAAGCGATTATCGAACACAGTGATGTTATCCAAATCGGCGCAAAATCAATGTATGACCACGGTATTTTAAAAGCTTGCGGAAAACAAAACAAACCTGTTCTTTTAAAAAGGGGTTTTGGAACAACTCTTCAAGAGTTTGTTCAATGTGCTGAATTTATTTTATCATCTGGAAATCCAAATGTTATTCTTTGCGAAAGAGGTTTAAGAACTTTCGAAACAAAGACAAGATTTACATTGGACCTTTGTGGTGTTGCATGGTTAAAAGAAAAAACAAACTTGCCACTTATATTAGATCCTAGTCATGCTATGGGTCATGCTTTTGGTGTTCCTGATTTAGCAAGAGCTTGCACAGCAATGAACATAGACGGGCTATTAGTTGAAATGCACCCAAATCCAAAAGTGGCAAAATCCGACGCAAGTCAACAATTGAATTTTGAAGAGTTTAAAGCAATGAGAAACTCTCTTGATCCAATCGCTAATGCAGTTGGAAAAACAATCATATAATGGCGTTAAGTAAGATAAAATTTGTTGTTTGTGATGTTGACGGAACATTAACCGATGGAGGCATGTACATCACATCAGAAGGCACTCATTTCAAACGTTTCAATACCAAGGATGGTATGGCCGTAAAAATGCTTTATCAAAATGGCTATCACGTTGGGTTAATCAGCCACAGTAAGACTACTGAAATGGTTACTGAAAGAGCGAATATGCTTAACATTAAACATTGCTATGTTGGTGGTGATGACAAGCTTACTATCCTTAATAAATGGGTTTCTGAATTGGGAATATCTCTGGAAGAAGTAGCCTTTTTAGGAGACGACAACAACGACAAAAATGTTATGGAACACGTTGGACTTTCTGCGTGCCCAAGTGATTCTAGCAAAAGAATATTGAATACCGCAGATATTATTCTTGAAAGAAAAGGCGGCGATGCTTGTTTACGTGAATTTGTTGAAGAACACTTAGGATTGGAATAAGAAATATAAAATGTTTATCGTTTACATCTTTCAAAACAAAAAAAAACGTATCACTCAAATTGGATTTACCGAAGACTTAATTGAAACGCATAAACTGCTTGAAAAAAAGTTTAAAACAAAGTTGTCTTTGGTTGGGCAAGAAAAATATAAGTCAAAAAAAGATGCAATGATTCGGGTGAAGCAATTGCGTAATAAAGTTAAATAACCTAAACCAAAAATTGGAATAAATCTGGTTTGTCGTTCAAGTATTCACCAAAAAAACCCTTTTCTTTCATTCTTTGCTGAAGCGCATCAAGTGTTGAAGAATTTTCAAGCTCTACTCCGACTACAGCTGGTCCCATATTCCGATTGTGTTTTTTTGTATACTCAAAATGTGTAATATCGTCATTTGGTCCTAAAATATCTGCTACAAATTCTTTCAATGCCCCTGCTCTTTGCGGAAAACTTATTATGAAATAGTGTTTCAAATTTGCATGTAAAAGAGCTCTCTCCTTAATCTCCTCAGTTCGTGTTATATCGTTATTACTACCACTGACCAAGCAGACAACATTCTTCCCTTGTATCTCATCTTTAAATTGATTCAGTGCAGCTATAGTAAGTGCCCCTGCCGGCTCCACAACAATTGCATCTTTATTGTACAAATCAAGTATCGTTTGGCATACTTCCCCTTCTTTTACAATAGCCATGCCTGATAAATACTGCTGACAAAGGTCAAAATTTAAATCCCCTACTCTTTGAACAGAAGCTCCATCTATAAATTTATCAATGTGATCTAATTTAACATTAACCCCCTTTTCTAAAGAAGTCGACATGGAAGGTGCGCCAAATGGTTCAACTCCTATGACTTTTGTATTTGGAGATAACTCATTAAAGATGGATGACATGCCAGCAGCAACTCCTCCTCCGCCTACAGGCAAAAACAAATAATCTATTTCTTCTTTTGATTGCTCTAAAATTTCTAAGGCGATTGTCGCTTGACCTTCAATTACTTTTTCATCATCAAACGGATGCACAAAACTCATCTTATTATCCGCGCAATATTCTTTTGCAGAAAAGGAAGCATCATCAAATGTGTCGCCAGTTATTACAATTTCTATAAATGCACCACCAAACATTTTAACTTGTTCTATTTTCTGTTTTGGTGTTGGAGTTGGCATAAAAACTACCCCTTTTACTTTTAGTTTAAAACAAGAGAAAGCAACACCTTGCGCATGATTTCCAGCACTCGCACAAACCACTCCTCGATTTAATTGATCCTGCGACAAAGAAGCAATTTTATTATAAGCCCCTCGTATTTTATAAGACCTAACCTGTTGTAAATCTTCTCGTTTCAACACTATATTAGATGAAAATTTTTGTACTAAATTCTCATTCCGCATCAAGGGTGTTTTTAAGGCAACATCGCTTAAAAGTATTGCAGCCTTTTTAACATTCTCCAAACTAACTTGAGCTCTCATCTTATTCGCTTAGTTCCAACTTTTTCATTTGGGTCATTGACAACCTTAACCTAGCGCCAACTTTTTCGATTGGATGGTTTTTCACCTTACTATTTAATTCATCTATACTATCAACGCTAATGTAGCTTGGATTAAAAAATGGCTTACCGACCAGATCTTTATCGACTGAGGCGATAAAATCTTTCAATAAAGGCTTACATGCATGATTAAACAAATAACATCCGTATTCCGCAGTATCAGATATCACGCGATTCATTTCATACAACTTTTTTCTAGCTATAGTATTGGCAATTAATGGTGCTTCATGCAATGATTCATAATAAGCTGATTCCGGCTTTATACCGTTTTCAACCATTGTTTCAAAGGCTAATTCCACTCCGGCTTTAGTAAATGCTATCATCAATAAACCATTATCAAAAAACTCCTGATTAGATATGTTTTCTTCAGTCTCGATAGCCTTTTCAAATGCTGTCTCTCCCGTTTCTGCTCTCCAAGTTAACAACTCAAAATCATTGTTTGCCCAATCCTTCATCATCATCAAAGAGAAATCTCCAGATAAAATATCTTTCATATGTTTTTCAAACAAGGGCTTCATTAAGGCTTTCAATTCATTTGCCAACTCATTTGTCTTTAACTTAGATGAATCATCTAATCGGTTCATCATTTGCGTTAAACCACCATGCTTCAATTCTTCCGTTATAGCTTCCCAACCATATTGAACCAATTTAGAAGCATATCCAGCATCTATTCCATTTTCAATCATTTTATCAAAATAAAGAAGTGAGCCCGTTTGTAAGACACCACAAAGAATAGTCTGCTCTCCCATTAAATCAGATTTAACTTCAGCAACAAAAGATGAATTTAAGACTCCCGCCATATGGCCTCCGGTTGCAACAGCGTAAGCTTTTGCAATTTCTAAGCCATCACCATTTGGGTTGTTTTCTGGATGAACTGCGATTAATGTAGGGACACCAAAACCTCTTTTATACTCTTCTCTAACCTCTGAGCCTGGAGATTTTGGTGCCATCATTATCACCGTTAAATCTTCACGAACTTTCATCCCTTCTTCAACAATGTTAAAGCCATGAGAATAGGACAAGGTAGCTCCCAATTTCATTAGTGGCATTACTTTACTTACAACATCCGTATGTTGTTTATCTGGAGTCAAGTTGATTACTAAATCCGCAGTTGGAATCATTTCTTGATACGTTCCTACTTCAAATTTATTCTCAGCCGCATTCAAGTAAGATTGGCGCTTAGTATCGATTGCCTCCTCTCTTAATGCATAAGCAACATTCAGTCCTGAATCTCTCATATTGAGCCCTTGATTTAATCCTTGAGCTCCACACCCAACAATTACGACCTTTTTATTTTTAAGTTTTTCAACTCCATTGACAAATTCAGAGCTATCCATAAAATCGCATTTTCCAAGCTGCAAAAGTTGGTCTTCTCGTGATAGTAAATTGTAATAATTTTCCATTGCTTCTATTTTTTTAATCTTGTGTATTTTCTAATTCTTCAACTATTGATTTCAATGTTTTCATGGGCTTGGTAATCGCTACTCTACCCGATCTGACAAACTCCAGCATGCCATAGGGCTCTAGCTCATCGAAAAGTGCTTGTGTTTCAGCTTTATGACCTGTTTTTTCAATAACTGTAAATGCAGGTTCAACCGACAAAACTCTAGCATGGTGAGCTCTCACTATTTTCTCAGCCTCCCCGCCAGATAGCAATACTTCAGTAGGTACTTTGTATAAAGCTATTTCCTGATAAACCACCTCTGAATCCTTGTGATAAACAGCCTTAACCACCTCAACCTGTTTTTCAAGTTGAAGAACAACCTTCTTAACCATGTCTTCAGCTTCACTTATTACAAGTGTATAGCGATGAATATTTGGTATTTCACTTTCTGATGCTGCAATACTCTCAATATTTATTTTTCTTCGAGTAAATATTATTGTTACTCTGTTTAGCATTCCGACTATATCTTCGGTGAAAACCGATATTGTATATCTTTCTTTTTTCATTTTACTTTAGTCTTATCTCGCTCACTGAAGCTCCCGTTGGCACCATTGGAAAAACATTATTCTCTTTGCCAACTATTGCCTCTAAAAAATAGGCTCCTTTATGATTTAACATTTCCTCAATTGCATCAGCTAATTCCTCTCGTTTTACTACCTTTTTAGTTGCTATACCATATCCCGAAACAATCCTCTGAAAATCAGGGTTAACCATAGTTGTTGATGCATATCGTTTTTCAAAAAACATCTCTTGCCATTGCCTAACCATTCCCAAAAATTCGTTATTCAAGACAACTATTTTAACATCAACCCCATATTGAAACATAGTTCCCAATTCTTGAAGGGTCATCTGAAAACCACCATCACCAATAACAGCAACCACTTGTTTATTTGGTTGGCCCATTTTTGCGCCAATAGCAGCTGGCAAACAAAACCCCATAGTTCCTAAACCACCGGAGGTTATCATGGATTTCGTTTGTTTGAATTTAAAATATCTGCAAGACATCATTTGATGCTGTCCTACGTCTGTCACTACTATATTATTGTGATCGGACTGAACATTTATTTCATTTATTACTTCACCCATTGTCATTTTTTCAGTTGAGGGGTAAAGCTCGTTTTCAATTACTTCCGCATATTCTTCCTTTTCTAATGCTCTAAATTTATTTAGCCATTCTGAATGGCTATTTTCTTTAACTATTTTAGATAATTCGAATAGCGCTTCTTTGGCGTCCGCAATAACAGGGATATCTGCATGCACATTTTTACTAACCTCTGACGGATCTATTTCTATATGTATAATTTTTGCTTGCTTTGCATACCTGCTTAAATCGCCTGTTATTCTATCATCGAAACGCATACCAATCGCAATCAATACGTCACATTCGTTGGTGAGTTTATTAGGAGCATAATTCCCATGCATACCTAACATCCCAACATTTAAATAGTGATCCGATTCCAGGGCAGATAGCCCTAATATTGTCCAAGCAGAGGGTATCCCTGTTTTTTCGATAAAAGCTTTAAATTCTTTCTCAGCATCAGACAAGATTATTCCTTGACCAAACAATATAAATGGACGTTTAGCGCTATTAATTAAATTAGCTGCTGCTTTTACCGAATCCAAATCTAATTTTGGTTTAGGTTGGTAGCTTCGCATTCCCGTGAATGGAACATAGTTAAAATCTACTTTTCCAAACTGTGCATCTTTGGTGATATCCACTAATACCGGTCCCGGCTTACCAGAACGTGCTATGTAAAAAGCCTTTGCTATTGCCATTGGTATTTCTTCTGCCCGAGTAACTTGAAAATTCCATTTTGTGACTGGCATTGAAATTCCAACAACATCCGTTTCTTGAAAAGCGTCCGTCCCTAATAAATGACTAGTAACTTGCCCTGTGATACAAACTAAAGGAGTTGAATCAATTTGCGCATCTGCTATTCCTGTTATCAAGTTGGTTGCTCCGGGGCCTGAAGTTGCAATACAAACGCCCACTTTTCCTGTTGCTCTTGCATATCCTTGGGCTGCGTGTACCGCCCCTTGTTCATGTCTTGCTAAAACATGTTTCAGCTCCTGTTCAACATCATATAATGCATCATATACAGGCATAATAGCTCCTCCTGGATATCCAAACATCAAATCTACACCTTCAGCAATTAAAGCTTGAACTACTGCTTGTGAACCAGTCATTAATCCTAACTTCGGCATTGTATTTTTAACTTCTAAGGTTTCCATTTTATTCATTTTAAAATTCATCTGTAACGCACCCTTCAGAGGCACATGAAACGGTTCTAGCATATTTATACATTACTCCTTTATTAAACTTTAATTCAGGAGCTTTCCATTTAAGCTTTCTTATTGCTAATTCTTGATTAGAAACGTTCATATCTATTGTGTTTTTAACAGCGTTTATAGTTATGATATCTCCATTTTCTAATAATGCAATAGGACCCCCATCTTGCGCTTCTGGAGATACATGTCCAACAACAAAACCGTGCGAACCACCAGAAAATCTACCGTCTGTTATCAAGGCAACATCGTTACCTAGACCAGCACCTATTATGGCAGCAGTTGGTTTTAACATTTCAGGCATTCCTGGCCCCCCCTTTGGACCTTCATAACGGATTACTACAACATCTCCTTTTTTCACCTCTCCCTTTCGGATTCCATCGGTAGCTTCATACTCAGAATTAAATACCCGAGCTGGCCCAATGAATTCTAGTCCCTCTTTTCCGGTGATTTTTGCGACAGCTCCTTTTGGAGATATATTCCCTTTTAAGACACGTAAATGACCAGTTGTTTTTATTGGATTATCTAAACTCCGGATTACTTTTTGACCAATTATTAAACTAGGTACATTTTTTAAATTTTCTGCTAAAGTTTTACCAGTCACCGTTAAACAATCACCATGCAGCATGTCATTTTCCAACATGAATTTTAATACTGCAGGAATTCCTCCAGCCTGGTGGACATTCTCCATTAAAAATTCTCCACTTGGTTTTAAGTCTGCTAAAAATGGCGTAGAATCCGATATCTTTTGAAAATCATCCAATTTAAAATCTACATCGGCAGCCTTAGCAATTGCAAGAAAATGTAAAACAGCATTTGTAGATCCGCCCAAAACTGTCACGAGTCTTATCGCATTTTCCATTGATTTTCTCGTCACTATGTCCTTTGGCTTTATATCTTTCTCAAGCAACAAATGCATAGCTTCACCAGCCTTTACACTTTCTGTTTTCTTTTCAAAGCTCAAAGCCGGATTAGAAGAATTGTAAGGCAATGACATCCCAAGTGCTTCTATTGCTGATGCCATCGTATTTGCAGTATACATACCTCCACAAGCACCAGCTCCAGGACAAGCTTTTTTTATTACCTCTTTGTACTCCTTATCATCAATCGTTCCAGCAACTTTTTGACCCCATGCTTCAAATGCTGAAACCACATCCAGTGGTTTATCATTATGACAACCAGAGGCAATCGTCCCACCATAAACCAATATGCTGGGCCTATTTAACCTCAACATTGCTATTAATGCTCCTGGCATATTCTTGTCACAACCAACTACAGTCACCAAACCATCATAAGACATAGCCTCGACTACGGTTTCCATAGAATCCGCTATGACATCTCTTGATGGAAGAGAAAATCGCATTCCAGGAGTACCCATTGATATACCATCACTAACGCCTATTGTGTTAAAAACCAATCCTACTAAATCTGCATTTTTTGTGCCGTGCTTGACCTTTTGGGCAAGATCGTTCAAATGCATGTTACACGGATTACCCTCATACCCTGTGCTAGCAATTCCAACAAATGCTTTAGAAAAATCTTCTTCCGTAAGACCTATTGCATGCAACATTGCCTGAGCCGCTGGCTGAGAATCATCTTGTGTTACTCTTTTGCTAAACTTATTCATTTTATACTAATTCAAATTGTTTGTATTCCTTCTTTCTAACACGGTTTTGATAAGCATTTGCCAAATCGAACCCCATGGTGTCTTCCCAATTAAGACTAAACTTGTGATTATCTAAACTCTCTATACCTGCAACTTCAGCTGCAGTTCCTGTAAAGAAAGCACCATCAGCATCGTGGACTTCTTCCGGAGTGAAAAACTTCTCTTCCAATTCAAAACCTAACTCATCAGCAAGCTCAAATATAGTTTGTCTGGTTACTCCATTTAATATATTTCCCACAGGAGCGGTAAAAAGCTTACCATCTTTTTCATAAAAGAAATTTGCGCCCGGCCCCTCAGCAACGTTTTCATGCATATCTAGCAATAAAGCTTCATCAAATCCTTTTTGTTTTGCTTCAGTAGTTGCTAAAATAGAATTTGTATAGTGCCCTGTCACTTTCGCTTCAACAAAACATGATTTGGGATTTGGCCTTTGAAAAGAAGAAGTCATTAAACGCAATTGAGAATCGCCCAAATATTTACCCCATTCCCAAGCAGATAGCATAATATGAACATCTGCGTTTGGCTGCAGCGCCATATTTGCTCCGAGATAAACCAAAGGTCTGATGTAGGCATTATCCAATTTATTCTTTTCTAATAATTCATACGTAAGGTTCGTCAAATCTTCCACCGAATATTCTAATTGGATGTGCATTTTCTCTGCAGAATAGCGTAACCTTTCATAATGCTCCTTTGCTTTAAAAACTTTTGCTCCATCTTCTGTTTTATAAGACCTAATTCCTTCAAAAACTCCAGCACCATAATGTAAAGTTTGTGAATAAAGATCCGTAGATGCTGATTTGGCTTTTACCCACTTACCATCCAAATAGATTATAGTTTCTTCGTTGTAATACATTTTGTTTTTGTTTAGTTAATTTTATTCTTCAAAAAAAAAGCCTTTCTCTAGAGAGAAAGGCTTTAAATATTTATTCAATATTCTTCCAAACTCACCAAAGTGATGCAGAAATAATAATGACTATAATTATGTTCATTGTTTTGTACATTTCAATTACAAATTTAACTCCTATTTTAACATTTCCCTACACTCATTATTTCAAAAAATAAAAAGTCTGATTTATCCATTCAAGATATTAAGTCATAAAAAAAGCCATCCGATTGGATGGCTTTTTTATAAATATTTATAATATCATCCTTATTGCCTGTGATTAATAATTGATATGATGTTTGCGTTTTTCATTTCAGCTAAAAATTTAAAACAAGTTATTTTTACAATCCAAATAAAAATCAATTTCTTTTTAAATTCTCATGATAGCGCTGTCTTGCTCCTCTTGCTTTTTAAACTTCTCTAAGAGAAGCTTATAGAAATCAATATCATTATGAACAACGTCTGAATACTCAGCATAATCAATGGTTACACTTTTAACATTGACTACACACTTATCCAACTTACGTTTCAACAAGGACAACATTTTTATTTTGGTCTTCCCTTTAAAATTAAAATAAACAGCACGGATTAATTCCCCCATAAACCTTTCACATATATAGAAAGTTCGAAATGCACTCAATAAATCATTTTCCGATAAAGTAGCATATTTATCTTTTAAAGGTTTAGCCACTACGTTTTTTTTTGAAAAGTTTGATTTGACAGGGTCAGTAAAAGAGCTAACCGTTAAGGCTAAGTTATTTTCTTCCATTCTAAATGATAAGGATGCATGCCTCAGCTCCGTAAACTCTTGTTTCCCTCTTGCTTCCCTCTTTTCTTCATCAGTATCCCCTGGATAATTATCTAGCTGCTTTACTGAAGATGAAATTAGTACTCCCCGTCTTACTTCACCTATTCCGTTTGCAATTAAATCCAAGTTAACATCTCCTCCATGAAGATAACTACTGTGTAATTGTTTACTCACTTCATACAATTCAACTGGATTCAATGAAAAATCACCTAATTCAAATTGATCTGAAGTAAATGCATCATCAAATTCTAAATAAAAGTCATTCGGTAACTTATCTTCTGGCTTCCCTGCTGTAACACCAACTTGTAACTGTACTTCATCTACATATTCACTAGTGGCATCAGTTCCAATCGTAATCACGCGCACCTTAAAATTCTGCGATTTTAATGAATCGGGAATTACAAAATTTTGCGTAAATGCATTAAAAGTACAGCCATCTGCATACGTGTAAACATAGCCAAACTTTGAATATTTCATCTGAAAATCTCCCATGAACATTTTCAATTCTGTAAGCCTAAATTTAAACCGCTTCAACCTTTCTTCTTCAATTGCTAATCCCTGTTTGGATTTTTTCAATTGTTTTTCAATTTGAGGTTTACGATTATACAATGCAGAAAGTCTTTCTTGTAAAAAACTGGTTTTCTTTTGCGTTTTATTTTGGGCATATCGATTTTCATCTAATTCAAATTCTGTTTCCTTTATTTTCAACAGATTCTCTTCCAAAGCCTTTTTATAGTGACTTACCCAGTGTTTTAGACCAGCCTCTCCATTAATTTCATTGTCCACAAATGGAATACTTTTAAACTCCAAATTATTGATATTTGTATGCAAAGTTTGACCATTTCCAAACGTAGAATCGGGAGAAAGTTCTTTTGATATTTTGGAAGCATAGAGTAAATAAGCTTGTCCCTCTCTAGTTACAACAACTGTTGACTGTTGACGAGAATTAAACCCCCACATGCTAAAATGGATATTTGTATAGCCATTTTTCATGGCTTTAAATTCCCTTACAGTAGTTTGGTTTGCTACAATAGACTGCATATTTTCATTTCCAGAGACTATTTTCGTATCGTAAGTGAATAATCCTACCCCTTTTGGATTACCTAAGCTTTGCTTGTTACCCCTAATCAATTCTTTTTCGTGGAGTAATCCTGCTGTTCCACTACCATCTCCCGCAGCCAACAAGATGCTTTTGTAAAAACCACTTTTACCTCCAATTTTTAAAAAATATTCATACGATTTGTTCTGAATAAAACTTCGAATGGATTCAGAAATGACATTGACTATTTCTTGTTGCTCCACCAGCTTGAAATTCTTAAGCTTATTTAACTCCTTGACTCTATTATTAAAAATAATATTTGGATCTAGAACATCCATTATCTCAGAAATTGGTATCCGTTTACTATTTTTTATACGAACTGCTTTATCCGGAAGGTTGTTGGCTAATTCTCTTAAAAAATGGACATATACGCTATCCGAGATTCCTTCAATTTTTATTTCATCCCTTCTCTTAAGCTCACGATACATAGTTTGTAAAGCCATTTTTGTTGCCACTTCAGAAAGTAGTCCTTGCGATGACTTTTTAAGTTCATTAAAATTCACTTCCAAAAATGAAGGTTCGTATATCAACACTTGCTCTATTGAGTCATAATCAATTATTGAATCACGCAGCTTTTCTCCTTTTCTTTTATATAAAAAATAGATTGTATCTCCTTTGTAATGAAAGTACTCCCCAATGTTACGATTTAATGCAGGGCTTTTAAGAATCACGTGAAATAAAATCGCTTTTTCTTCAGGCGTAAGCATACTGTTTTGACTCCAAGAAAAATTTGAGGTTAGCAATAGTAAAAACAATAAATATTTTCTTAATAGTTTCACTTTGCTATTATAACAGAAAAAGGTCAAAAAAGGGACATTTAATAAGATATCTTTGTCAATAATTTTAAACGCGTTAAATGAATTTTGAAGACAACCCTAAAAGCATCAAATTCCATGAGAAAAGTTATTAAGTAGGAACCCCAGATCGTTTTAAGAATAAAAATTAATGAATGTTTCGGAAGTTGGAAAAAAGTTAAAAAGTCAGCACAAGGAATTCGGAAGGACCTAGATTATAGATTGAGGTTGACTGATCGAGTCACTTTTCTTAGTTGAAAAAATTGAAAGGGCAAGGGTAACTTTATGCTTCTTTATTCAAAATCTGAATAAAGCAAATACTTCTTTCTCTTAATTTTAAAACGCTTCACCTCATCTTGAAAGCTCTCCCAAATTTCATTTGCATCTTTTCCAGTTTCAATCATTTCTCGAATCGTTTTATCTCCGGTCAATAATTTAAAAAAACCGTCGTTCCTGAAAAAATCTGCTTTACTCGATGATTCCTGATAAATCGCTACTACCCAATGTAGGTAAAGTTTCCCCAAGCTCCTTAAGTAGTGTTCTCCAAAGTCTTCCAAATCATATCCATTGCACTTTTCACCTTCCAATTTTGGATGTTTTGCTCCTGGTGTTGGTTTAGGAGTAAACGAAAAACCCGTTTCCGAAATTAAGGGTGAGCCGATGAGTTGGAATGGTTTTTTAGTACCTCTTCCAATGCTGACATTCGTTCCCTCAAACAAACATAAAGACGGGTACAAATAGATACTAGCCATGTTTGGTAAGTTAGGAGAAGGTTTTATTGGTAATTCGTAAAAGTCTGAATGTTCATAGTTCTGACATTTAACAACCATCAAGTCACATTGAATACCATTTGCTAACCATTTTTCTCCATTAATCATATGAGCGTATTCCCCAATCGTCATACCGTGAACAATTGGCACTGGGTGCATTCCAACAAAGGATTCATTCCCTTTTTTAAGAATTGGTCCATCTACAAAAAACCCATTTGGGTTAGGGCGATCCAGAATAATCATTTTTTTATTCTGTTCTGCACATGCTTCCATTGCGTAATGCATGGTACTTATATACGTGTAAAATCGAACACCAACATCTTGAATATCGAAGATTATAACATCTACATCCAACAACCTTTCGACGCTTGGCTTTCTGTTTTTCTTGCCATAAAGGGATAAAATAGGCAAGCCTGTTTTGCTATCTTTTCCATCTGTAACTTTTTCACCTGCATCAGCATTTCCTCGAAAACCATGCTCAGGAGCAAACACTTTTTTAACATCTATTCCTAATGACAATAGGGTGTCTACCAAGTGAGTTGAACCAACCATTGAAGTTTGATTTCCAATAATAGCAACGCGTTTTTCTTGAATAATTGGAAAATATTTATCAAACATTTTACTTCCTACTTGAATAGTAGTTTTATACTGAGCAAGCAGCTGAAATGAATTCATTACTGCTAGTACTAGTAGTAGACCAAAAACTTTATTAAACTTGTACTTCATTAAATCATATTATTTGAACACTGAGCTATATATTGCAAAACGCATGCTAAAAGGGAAATCTTCTAACAAGAAAATTTCGCGCCCAATTGTATCTCTTGCAATAATAGGGATTACTTTAGGCATAGCGGTCATGCTCTTGTCGGTTTCTATCGCAACAGGTTTCCAAAAAGAGATTCGGGATAAAGTTATTGGTTTTGGTTCGCATATTCAAATCACTCCGGAATTTGGCAATCTTTCTTTTGAATCTACTCCAATGATTGCGGACCAACCTTTTTTGAAAGACATTTCTAATGAAGAAAAGGTAAAGCACATTCAAAACTTCGCCTACAAGCCTGCCATAATTCAAACGCGTGGATATAAGAAAAAAGAAATTCAAGGAGTTATTTTTAAAGGAATAACACAAGATTTTGACCCTTCATTTTTTCAAAAAAATTTAGTAACCGGTAAAATACCTATTTACACAAACGAAGCAATCAATGATAGTATTTTAATATCCAGTTATGTTGCAAAAAAATTAAAGCTTGAACTCAATGAAAAAGTAACTATCTATTTCGTAAAAGAGACTGGGCCCAAACAACGTAATCTTATTATTGCAGGGATATACGAAACGGGAATGGAAGATTTCGATAAGCAATTTGCCATTATTGACATCAATCATATTCGTAAATTAAATGGTTGGGGAATTACTGCAAATTTATTTTTAAAAGATGAATGTAGAAATGGCTTTCCTGTGATTGAAGCGCAAGTAGTTGGAGGCAATGAAAACTACAGATACAGTTGGAATGGAAGCAGCTATTCTGATGAATACGAGATTATTCTTTGCCCTATAAGAGACACTACAATTCAGTTAATAGCGACAGATTTTGCGTCCTATAGTTACTTAGATGAACCGGAGCCAAATTCTGTGCCAGATACTGCTTGGTTATCAATCAAAGTGGACAATGCGTTTTCTTGCGATTGTTCATCTTCTGATATGGGAATTGATTTTGACATGGTTGATGACAACACACTTAAATATTACTTTAACGGAAATACTATTACCACAACGTTAAAAACATCAGGTGGAAGTGCAAAATATTATACAGGCGGGTTTGAAATTCTATTAAAAGAATATCATGATTTGTTTGTCGCAAACGATTTAATTGAAAAACACACGACAAGAGAATTTAGTGTTTCAACAATAACGGAACGAAATGAGGAAATATTTAATTGGCTTAATATGCTGGATCTAAATGTTTATATAATAATTGGATTGATGATTTTAGTTGCAATCATCAATATGACTTCGGCACTATTAGTTATAATTTTAGAAAGAACTCAAATGATAGGTATTCTAAAAGCTTTAGGACAAGGAAATTGGAGCATCCGAAAAATATTTCTATACAATGGAGGTTACCTCATTACCAAAGGAATGTTGTACGGGAATATAGTAGCAATAGGAATGATTGTTCTTCAAAACCAATTTCACATTCTTACCTTACCGCAAGCCAATTACTATGTGAGCGTTGTCCCAATGTCATTTCCGATTACTGCAATTATTTTAGTAGATGTTTGTGCATTTGCACTCTGCTTTATAGCTTTGGTTTTACCATCCTATATGATAACGCGGATTAGCCCAGTTAAGGCAATAAAGTTTGAATAAGCTATCTTAACGTTATTGCGGAAAACTTTACGAAGTAAATTTTTTAGTAATCTTACCAATCATGATAGGATTGCTTCACTTCATTCACAACGAAGATCAATTGGAGTAATGAAGTTTTAAATGGAATTAAAGTTTCCTCGCAATCATTAAGCCATCTCTTATTGGGAATAGAATATTTTCTACTCTAGGGTCATTATGAATTTTTTCATTGTATTCTACGATTGCTTTTGTTTCCATATCGCCTTCTTCAACTTTCTGAACTACTTTTCCACTCCACAATACATTATCTGTAATTATATAAGCCCCTTTGGGGAGCTTATCAATTACCAAATCGAAATAATTAGAATAATTTGTCTTATCAGCATCAATAAAGACCAAATCAAACGTCTCCTTTAAAGAAGGAATAATATCGATTGCATTTCCAATTCTAAAATCAATCTTATCGGAAACATTTGCCTTTTCAAAATAAGATAATGCAAAATCTTCTAATTCAGCATTTCTATCAATGGTAACCACCTTTCCATCTTCCTTTAGGCCTTCTACCAAACAGATTGCACTGTAACCTGTGTAAGTTCCTATTTCGAGAATGTTAGTTGGTTGAATCATGTGACACAACATACTTAAAACTCTTCCTTGCAAATGTCCCGAAAGCATTCTTGGTTGCAATATTTGGATATTTGTCTGCCGGTTCAAATCATTTAAAACTTTCGTTTCTGATGTAGTATGGGCGACACTATAAGCGTCTATTTCTTTTGGTAAAAAATCCATCTGATAATTTATTTTTTAGGAATAAATGAAAGGCTTGAAAATTGATCAATATCCAGCATTTCATTAGCTACTTCCAGTAATGTTTCTGCGCTAACATTATCGATTTTATCGTAAACATCTTCAATGCTTTCTACCTCATCAAAATACAACATGCTTTTACCTATTGAAAGCATCAGGTTAGAATTATTATCATGTCCAATAGCTATATGCCCTTTCAATTGTTTTTTTGCTAGAGAAAGCTGCGTTGCACCAATTTCCTTGCTTTTTAAAATATTCAATTCCTTCTTAATCAACTTCATTATTTTGTCAAAATGCTTCGTTTCAGAACTGAAATAAATATTAAAATTTCCTGTATCGATAAAGGATTGATAATTTGACTCAATGCTATAGGTATAACCATATTTTTCGCGAATATTTAAATTCAATCGGTTATTCATTCCACTTCCTCCTAAAATATTTGCTAGTAAAACAAGCACTTTTCTTTTCTCATTTTTAAGAGGGTAAGAAGGTAATCCCATTATGCAGTGAGCCTGAACCAAATCTTTTTTCAATTCTACATTGTCCTGCTTGAATTTTGAAACCGTATTTAATTTCTCATTTGAAGATATCTTCGGAATAACAACAAGGTACTTTTGAATTAACTTTTCAAATTTATTATGTGGGATATTACCAACAGAACTAAATACAATTTGAGAAGTATCCAACATTCTTTTCAAGAAACGCTGAATGTCTTTTCGTGAGAATTTTTTTACACTTTTTTCAGTCCCTAAAATTGTTCTGCCTAAAGCATGGTTGGGGTACAATATAGTTTCAAAATCTTCAAAAAGTGTTTCAGAGGGATTATCTGCATAGGAGTGAATTTCATCCGTAATCACCTCTTTCTCTTTGTCAATTTCTTTATCCAAAAACGTTGAATGAAACG
>Ga0209631_10003721_pt1 | contig 17364 bp, 7 predicted proteins | sample COG_08_FD_184752 | JGI IMG/M metagenome (GOLD analysis project Ga0209631, IMG submission 184752) | Pelagic Microbial community sample from North Sea - COGITO 998_met_08 (SPAdes) (version 2) | ecosystem: Environmental > Aquatic > Marine > Neritic zone/Coastal water | place: Helgoland, sampling...
CGAACAACCCGTGGATGAACGGCGCGGAGGACCACCAGGCGTGGGAGGGTGATTTCCACGTCCGGGCCGGCGCCGCCATCAGGGCGTTTCACGAGTGGCTGCCCACCAGGGAACCGAGGCCGAACGGAGACTCTTCCGGAGACGCTTCTGGAGACTCCATCCCGAGTAGCTTCGCGTACAACAGGTCCGTTCACTTCGGGGACGTGGCGTCGTTTCACGTCTTGGAAACGAGGCTCACCGCGCGCACCAACCCTAACGCCAACCCGAGCGGCAACGTCTGGGCGAATCTCACCGCGGAGATACGAAAGTTCGCCGAGTCGAGCCGAGCGCCGGCGGCTTGGCCCGGGAGTCCGTTGGAGACGCGGATCAAGGCGATCAAAGCGAACCTCGATGTGTACCGCGACGACGAGGGTGAGACGATGGCGGGGCCGGCACAGTTGTCGTGGCTCGCGGATGAGGTGAGCGCGAGCGCGGATGACGGCGTGGCGTGGCAGGTTGTAGCTCAGGCTTCGCCAGTGATGGATCTGATGAGTCCGGACGTGGACGCCGCTGCGAAGTCATTGGACGCGGAGGGGGTGATCAAACCGCCGGTGGGGCACGAAACGTGGCGCGCGGCGCTGGAGGCGTGGACCGACTGGCACGGGACTGGGAAGACGGAGACGTTCGGGGAGGGTGGACGGTCGGTGCCGGCGGGTTCGGCTCGCGCGTTGTTGGCGACTGGTAAATACCGCGTAAACTGGAACTTTGACGATTGGCACGGGTACGCCGCGGAGCGCAGACGGCTCCTAAAGGCGACCGTGCGCAACGCCAATCGCGCGGTGATCATCGGCGGGGACTCGCACGACTCCTGGGCCGGGGTCATCGCGGCGGATGAGGCGCACTGGGGCGTCGAGGGTTCGTACGCGGCGGGGGGTCTCGACGACAAATCTTTGGGGAAAATCGGCGCTGTGGAGTTTGACACCCCCTCGGTGTCGCCCCCCGGCGCGTTCGAGCAGTCCTTCGCGTGGTGCCCGAGCGAACTCATCGATCGCGGGCACGTGTTGGCCAACCCCGGGACCCTGCGTCACGCGCGCACCGGCCGCCGCGGCTTTCTGATGATCTCCGTCGACAAAGATGAATTTACCGCGGATTTTATTGTCACTCCAACGGTTCGATCCAGAGGGTACACGCCAACCTGCGACGGCTCGTTCGTCGTCACCGAGTCCCCAGGCATCGACGCGGGGCTCGTGTTCACCGAGCGCCGATGCCCTAACTTTCCCTCGAGGCTCTTCACCGGCCCGGCGGATCCGAGGTTCGTGGACTGGAGCTCGGGCGCCGCCGCCGGACTCGGAGCCGCGAGTTCGCCCGACGATCGGATCAAGCAGATGGACGAGACCTGGATCTTTGGCGTGTTTCTCGGCGCGTTCTTCGTCGTCGGGTTCGCGGCGGGTCTGACGTGGCAGCAGGGCGCGTGCGGGGACATCAACGCGCGAGGCCGCGGCGACGAACGCAGGCGGCGGCTGCGGGGACGCCGTGCAAATAATTATCAGAGCCTGGAGGACGACGAATCGAGGGACGAGCGGCAGTCGGAGATTGAGATGGGGAGCGTGGGTGGGACGCGGCCGAGTAGATGAGGAGGCGGCGGACGGTTTTTTTCTTTCATCGCGCGAATGAAACCTTTAATGTAATCGACGTAAATACGTGTAAACCACATCCACCACTAAGACACACACTCTCTCTCTACCACCCGCCGATGCCGCCCTTCACCTTCTCGCGCCCGAACCCTCGCGCACGCCCGGTCCCTGCCGAAACCCCATCCGCGCTTCGCGATCGCAGCTTTCGCAGATCGGCTAGGTGCCGCATCGTCGGTCGTCCGTGCGGGCAGTTCCACGGCGCCTGCAGCTCGCTCAGGTTATCCAGCACCCGCCGCATGGTCTTCGCGTCGAGCGCCTTGCCGATCATGATGCTGGAGCGGCACGCGCGCATGGCGAGCATCGCGCGGACCCGTGTGGGTCGAACAATCTGATCGGACCCCGACTTTCCCCCCGGCTGGCTTTGGCTTCCGAAGGCTTGCGAGAGGCCGACGGTGAGCTGCGATCTGGCGGGCAGCGCGTACTCGCCCTGGTCCAGCATGCCGATCAGCTCGTGCACGTCGTCGGCGCCGAAGGTGGTTCCCTTGCTGAACGGCACGGAGTTGAGCGCGAGGCTCTTGACCGTCGGCGGCGGTTGATCAATCTCGCAAAAGCCGAACCCGTTTGCGAGAAACGTGGGCATGTTTCGGTGCACCGTCTGCGTCTCCGCGGCGGTGAGCTCCAGCTTCTTTGGGACCATCAGCGGCTGCCGGTTCAACGTCGTGGTGCGCTGAAGCCGTTCAAAGTTGTAAATCTCGTCGGACGCGTGCTGATCCACGATGAACAGGTCGTCGCCCAGCGTGCACAGGATGAACCCCAAGTTGAACTGGCCGACGACTTTCAAGTCGCGGAAATCCTCCCGGCGGAACACGCGCTCCAGTTCCCCCGTAGCCACGACGTCGCCGCCCTCGTTCAGCTCCATCGATGAATCTCCTCCCGGACCGTCCGTAGACGTCTCGCCAGCCCTGACGTCAACGGAGGCGTCCTCATCCGCGACGATATCCGCGGTGGATTCCGACTCGACCCTAAATGAAGCCGCCGCGTACTTAGACTGTGTGTCCGTGTCCATGCGTCTAGACGCTCCCTGTGTGCGGCGTCCCCGGCGGCGTGCGTCGCGGAGCGCGGCGAGGGAGAACGCGAGGGGCGCGCCGTGGTGGACGATCGGGCGCCCGGACACGCCCGGTTCATCCCGAGGGTCATCCGCCATGGGTTCATCATCCTCCGCATCCGCGTGTTCATCTTCATCCGGCTCCGGCTTCACGAACGTCTCTGCCCTTTCCTCCGTCTCTGACGTCACGGGTGGTGCCTCCGCCCGGTGCCTCCGCCCGTCGTCGTCGCGTGTGTCGTCGTCCGGTGCGCGCCGCGCGGCCGAGCGGCGACGCGAGCGCTCCTCCTCCAACCGATCCTCCTCCTCCAACCGATCCTCTGTCTCCTCGCAACCTTCGTCTTCTCTCGGCGGCTCCGTCTCTGTTCCCGCGACGTAGTCCCCGTCGTTCGGATCGTCGTCCTCCTCTGCGTCGTCGTCGTCCTCCTCGTCGTCGTCCACTCCGGCTCTGAACCTCCATCCACCGCCGATACCGACGCTGTCCACCACCCGCGTGAACCCAAAGTTGGACAGCGCGCGTTGCGTATCCGGGTTAGCTCCGGAGGATGATCGATTCAATCCGGTGGACGCCCGGAAGTCTCTGATGGTATCCGGTGGTCTCTCTTCACTCGGCGTTGACACGGCGGGGTCCGGCCCGGTCGCGCCCATGCCGAACGACTCCCACGCTGGAGGACCAGCGGGCGGCGCGGGCGCGTCGTCTTCACCCGTCGGCTCCCTCTTCACCGCGACGGCGACGGCGACGGCGTGTCCACCCTCGGCGACGGCGTCCTCCTCCCTCTCCCGCTTCACCCCGACCAATCCGGAGCTCGTGGGAGGGGGAAGAAGAAGCGCGCGTTCGTGTTCGTATTCGCGGGACGGCTCGCCGATCTCCCCACCGCCCACCAACCCGCGGGACATGTCCATGTCTGTCTCGCCAACCCCGCCCTGGCCCACCGCGTACGTGTATTTGCTCGGCGACCACACCGATTCCAGCGCAGTCCTCGTCGCCGACATCAGAGCGGCTTCCCCGTGCAACAAAACCTTGCGCTTATCCGGCGTGACGTTGACGTCGTACGCATCCGTGGGGAGCCGAAAGTCCAGCACCGCGCACGGGTACTGCGCCCCGGTGGTCTGCGCGAATTGCCTGTACGTCTCGTTGAGCAACCTGGCCGCCTTGGGAAGGTCCACCGGCCGACCGTTGACGAAGAAAAACTGTCGATCGCCCGCGCCTCTCCCGCACCCGGGAGCCGCCTTGGACACCATCCCCACCAACACCCCGCCGCACCCTTCACCTAGATCCAAACGTACCTCACGCATCGATTGAACCGTCTTGGCGCCGAAGACGTTGGCGACGTTGGCGCGAAGAGACCCGCCGCCTTGCGTGTTGATCACCGTGGTTCGATTCGCGTTTTTACCCACGCCCTGGTTGGAGCACACGATGCGCGTGTCCTGCGTGACCAGCGCGTACGCCTGCAGCAGATGCAGGAGCTTGCCGTACTCTCGCTTGATGTTGCGTTTGAGTTCTTTATGCCGGACGGGAAGGCGCGCGAAGACGTCGCGGACCGACACGGTGGTGCCCACGGCTCTGGCGACGACGCTTCTTGATTGGACGCCCCCCTCGGCGTCGTACGTGACTTTGGTTCCCGCGTCCGAGCCCTCCGTCCGCGTCGTTACCGAGAGCTCGCTCAGCGCGCACAGCGATGAGAGCGCCTCCCCGCGGAACCCGAACGAATTCAGCGTGGCTAGGTCCGTGAAGTCGCAGATCTTGGAGGTTGCGTACTTCTTGGTCAGCATCTCGAGGTCGCCGTCCCGTACTCCGCATCCGTTGTCCACGACCTCGACGCACTCTTTCCCGTGGTCTCGCAAGCGCACCTCGATGTTCGTGGCGCCCGCGTCCAGCGCGTTCTCCACGAGCTCCTTCACCGCGCCCGCCAGGTCGAGCACCACCTGCCCCGAGCAGATGCGGTGGATGGAAGCCTTCGCGATGGGCCTAATGCTCGGCGCTTCACTCGGTCTCGCCGGTGCGCCGTCTGTTGACTCCGTGTGTGCAGACTGGCCCTTGTCGTGAGTGGATCTGGTGGTGCCGTCCACGTCTCGGTCAGTGTCATGGGACGGCTGCGCCATGGGACCCCGGGGATACGAAAGAAGAGAACCCCCGACCCGCGACGCCCCTGACGTCTGTCGTCTCTGTCAGCGGTCTGCCCGTCCGAGGTTTGAAACTTTAGCTACTTTTTGGCCGATTTTGGTGATTTTGTCCCTCTTCCCTGGTTACGAACCCTGTTTTGGGGGTCGGGCTTCTGATTGGTCACCCTTCCACAGCGGAGTTCAATCAGGACCCCGATTGGCCAATTCCGAGATGCGGATTCGAGATAAAACCAACACGCGCGCCCATTGCGGCAACCATTCCTGCACCCACCCTTTGCAACTCAACGCAACCCAACGAGTATCATGGCCGCCATCGTCGCCTCCAACTTCGCCGTCGCTGCCCGCCCCACCGTGGCCCGCAAGCTCTCCTCCAAGAAGGCCTCGCTTCCCGGTGCGTTCCGCCGCCGCGCGTCACGACCGCGTGTCGATTTTAGTTGTAAACTTCACCCTCCAAAGAGAACCGTGGGGTACCGTCTGAAACCCTCGGGGCCCTGGTGGTCCGTGACGCGAGGAAACGCGCGCGTCGTCGATCGTCTCGCTGACCTTACCCCGCCCGTCCCCGTTCCAAACCGCAGTCAAGCGTGTCCAGGCGGTGAAGGCTGTGTCCGTGAAGGCTGTCGCCAGGTGAGTCGCGCGCCAGTAGAGGATCCCCCGACGCCGATCGATTGATGATCCGGCGAATGAGCTCGAGTTTGTGGGTGAGGGGCGATTGAACGACGACGAGTGAACGCGCGCGCGATCGCGTCGTCGCGTTCGATGACTCATCGCGGAACGTGTCGGGACGATCGTCACGATCCTTCCCGTGCGTGTACCACGTCGAGGCGCCCGTAGACGCGATCAAGGATCGACGAAGGACGCGTCGAGTTGGGCGCGCCCGATCCTCCGCCCCGACGCCCGTGGCAATCTCTGCCAACTGGCACAGCTGTGAATATTTTCTGACCCATCCGTCCATCCCCGTCCCCTTCCCAACAGCTCCAAGGTCGAGAAGCTCTCCGCCGCCGTGGTCGCGGGCACCGCCGCCGCGCTCGCCAACCCCCTCGTCGCCGAGGCTGCCGTCACCCCTTCCCTCAAGAACACCCTTCTTTCCGTGGTTGCCGGCGGCCTCGTCCTCGGCGCCATCGGAGCCGCCGTCGTCGGCGTCTCCACTTTCGACAAGATCGGTCGCAAGTAAGTTCATACGTGGGAGATGAACCGTGCCGTCGCCCGGGATGGGAGGACGGGACGGTGGGAGGAAACTTATGAGACTAACTTAGGCATTATCGAGGAGAGACGATCGCATAATACCGGGCAGAGGGGGGCGCAGTATCAATCATAGCTCTGCAATGAAAACTCTCACCCGACAAAAATCCGATCTCGACCTCCCTGCTTCGCTTGTGAGAGTCCTTTTTCAACGTAGTGCTATGCCTCGCAGTCACGCGTTAACCACAAACTCAGTAAGAATCAAGCGTGAAACAGTCACGATTTGTTTTTTTGGTTGTGAGTTTTCCGAGCGAGAACCAAAAGCAGAATCTCACAATCGTCGTTCACGCGCCAGTAGATAGAGGAGGACCATGGGTGCCGACGAGGTCGATGACGTGGACCCGACCCCCGCGTCCACCGCCGCCCAGGCGACCCGCGAGCGCGTCGAGGCCGTCCGCGCCAGCGTCGACATCGCGCAGGCCCTCGGCAGCGACGACTCCGTGATCGACCTCAAGACGTTTCAGAAGTTGAAGCGGGCATTCGACGAGGCGGACGTCGACGGCGGGGGCGACCTGTGCGTCGACGAGTTCGTCCACGCGTTTCAGATGGTCATCCCCGAGGTCGACGAGGCCCGGCTCCGGCACCTGTTCACGCGCATCGACGCCAACGCGGACAACACCGTCGACTGGGACGAGTTCTCATCGTTCATCCTACTCGAGGGGATCGCGAGCGACAAGGCGCGCGAAGCCATGGACGGCGTCGAGTACGTCCTCTGTACCGACGGACCACGGGGCGTCGTCGGCGCGCCTGTCGATAAGCACAAGGATATGTGCACCGCCGTCATGCGCTTCCAAAAAGGTGACCAGTACGCCACCGCGTCGCGCGACGGGACCATCCGCGTGTGGGCGCACGACGACGCGAAACACGGCGTGCTGACCCACCGCAAGACGGCCAGGACGGGCGGCGCGTACATCGTGGACGCCGCGCTGTTACCCGCGTCGCAGCGCATGCTCATCGCGTGCGCCGACCGCAAGGTCAAGGTCTACGACCCCAAAGGCTGGGCGAACGTGGGAACCTACGGGGGCTTGCAAGACGCCCCGGTCTGCGCGACGACGTGGGAAGGGGGCAAGCGTATCGTCAACGACAAGGACTGCGATTACTTCGCGGTGGGCGACGATGCGGGGTACGTGACCGTGGGGCGGGTGATCGACATGACCGACGGCGAGGCGGCCGCCGCGGGGGGCGGCGACCGGGTCCGATACGAGACGGTATGGCGCATGAGGGTTCACGACGGTTGGGTCAATTCCGTGTTTCACGTGAAAGAGCTCGACTGCGTGGCGTCCGGCGGCGGCGACGGACTGGCGTGCCTCACCGACATTAATCGCAAGGATTACCCGCTCGCTGATCCCACTCGAAGGTTCGACGGGCACGGGGGCAAGTCGGTAAACGCGGTGAGCTGGACGGCGCGGTACAAGAAACTGGTCAGCTGCGGCGAGGATAGGTTGATCAACCTGTGGAACCCGCTCAGCGTTCGACCGCAGCAGATCTTCGTGGGCCACACGGAACCCATTCTCAAGTGTTTGGTGCTGGACGACGTGCACCAGGTCGTGACGCTGGACGTTGGCAAGCGCATGCACGTCTGGGACCTGCGCGCGATGCAGTGCGTGCAGGTGATTCACGACAAGGAGAGCTACCACCCGACCAATCAACTCGGAGCGTTGGGGTACGACGCCAAGCGGAACCGACTCGTCACCGGGGCACCCGCGCCGAAGTGCTACGCCCTGGTCGCGCGCAAGGCGGAGACGCACGCGGGCCACAGGGCGCGGTGCGTCGCGTCCCTGTGGAACGATCGGTTCTACCAGATTGTGTCTTGCGACGACTCCGGAGGCGTCCGGATCTGGGACGCGTTTACTGGAAAAATATCGTTCAGGTTCGAGGGCGCCGAGGGGACGCGGCGGCCTGACGACGACGAGCGGCTGACGGATTCGTACCGCCCGATGGTCGCGGATCGCGCGGTGGACGAGGGCGACGACGAGGACATGGCTCCGCACAGGCGGAACAGGCTGACGTGCGCGTGTTTCGACGTCGGCGGGCGCCGGTTGATGACGGGCTCCTCCGACGGTAACGTTCGGTTATGGAACTTCGCCAACGGCGTCATGCTGAAGGAGATGACCACGCCGCAGGTGGACGACGTCACGAGCCTGGTACACGCGGTGAACGAGAGCGGGGACAGCAAACGGGTGGTGTCCACGGGGTGGAACGGGTTGGTGACGGTGTGGGAAGATTTGGGTGGAATCGCGTCCAAGCAGGAGCCGCGGCGGCAGATGCGGGGTCACGGCTCGGACGTCCTCTGCGTCGCGGAGCACCACCCCGGGACGGTCGCCAGCGGTGACTTCGACGGGAACGTCATCGTGTGGAACCTGGACAACGGCGGCAAGCGACACAAGCTCGTCCCGCCGGACAATAACTCCAAGAGCGTCGACTCAAAGGGCGACTCGGACTCAAAGGGCGACTCCTCCGTCCCGACGACCCACGCGGCGGAGTGTCTGCACTTCATCGAGGGCGGCGGCCCGCCGAGGACCTCCATGAACGACCTCAGCGAGTTCAAGTTGACCCCCGTGGTGCTGTGCGTCGCGCACGGAGACGGAAGGGTTCGCATGTGGAACGCGATTCCGAGCTCGGGGTCGTTGCTGTGCGATTTTCACGCGGGGCACAAACACGGGGAGAGCGTGTTGTGCGTCGCGACCGACCCATCAGCGACCAGGATGGTCACCGCGGACTCCACCGGCCGGTGCAGGCTCTGGGACATCTCGTCGCTCATGCGGGGGATACACGCGGCGACACCTGGGGACGAGTGCGACCCGTTCGGCCGGTCGGACGTGGAGTTGTTAGGGTACTGGCAGGCTCACGAAAACGGCGCTTGCGTCAACGACGTGACGTGGCTTGAAGTGGAGGGCATCGGCGTCTTCTTCACCACCGCGGGTGACGACTGCGCGGTCCATTTGTGGTCCAAGGATGGGCAACACGTCGGGGAGTTTGGGCCGAACGTGTGGGTGCTCGAGGACCGAAGCACGTGGGCGTCGCTTACGTACCCGCCAGACGGGGATTTTCAACGAGAAGTCCAAGCCGAAGCCGAAGCGCCAATCGAGCCCATCGAGGCTGGCGCGCAAACACTCGAGGCTGTCGAGCCCGAGGCGCTCGTACCCGTCAAAGAGGAACCGTCGGAAGCCACGCTCGGTACCGAGGGCGAAGAGACGACGGCGGTGGACGACGAAGAGGAGGAAGAGGCGGAGACGACCCCTGGCGCTGAGAAGACGCGCGAAGGCTCGACGCACGAAACGTTCGTCATGCCCACCGCGCCGGACCCGGAACAGTTCCGCGCGCTGGCCGTCGAGATGGCCGAGGCGAAGCGGATCCACTTCGACGAGGCACCCCCCGCGGTCAAGCCCGTACCCCGGCCGCCGTCGCCCACGCCGTCGGAGGCGGAGCTAAACGAAGCCTACCCAACTCGCGACGGGTACAGGGTCGTCCAGCCGGATGACGACCGACCGAGGTGGACGACGGACGTGGACGCGTCCTTCGAGTCCGGCGCGACGTACGCCCGGATCCAACGCATGGACTCGCGTAAGGTGAACGACCTGCGGCGGAAGAGCAAGGAGGAGCTCCAGGCGCTGGAGGCGAAGTTGTCCGCGCCCAAACCCGAGCGGCACGAGCGAGTCTACATCCCAGCCGGCGACATGCACATCAACAACCCGGAAGGTAAAGGGCGGGCGTTCACGTCGTTGTACCACCTCGTGAAGATCCGGGACGTACACGCGACGAAGCCCCGGCCGGAGACGAACGTCGGCGCGTTTAAATACGGCGAAAGGGTCGAGGACGTGATGGCCAAGAAGGAAGCGGCGCGGAGAGCGAAGAACACGCGGCGGGGATCCACCAACTCGCTCCTCGACCTGGAGTGATGCGTAGTGTGGACTGACTAGCTAGCTAGACTACCTTTTCGTGAGATTCGACTGGACTACTTGTACAAGTACGTGAGCATCGAAAGAGATAGTCCGAAACAAAAGAGTTTTAGCTACTTCCGCCTGCGGTTGGTGCGCACGAACCTGCGTTCGTTTGGATTTTTCTTCAAGTTGCCGCCGGACGCGTTCTCCAGCAGCTCCTTTTGTTTGTAGAGGTGCGCCGCCCCCGCGCCGACCGCGCGTCCACCCGCGAAGGACTCCTCGTTGTACTCCGCGGCGAAGACGTCCACGTCGGCGTCCTTGTTCCGCCGCGCGCGCATCCCGATGAGCTGGTCCTCGCGAAGAATAGGCGCCTTTTCCTTGCGGCCACCCTTGGGCATCGGGAGCGCGAACCGCGTACCCTTGAGGATGTGCTTGCGCCTGACCCCAAACTGCTCCACGCCGTCGGCGGTGACCGTGTGCTCCACCTTGTTCAGGCTCGCGTTGCCGCACTTGGGGCAGAACACGCGCTCGGTGTTGCGCGTCACCTCCTGGCACGCGTGACATCGAAGCACCCACCGGCGCAGGTTGGTGATTCGCATCCCGTCGGGGGTGAGCAGCTTCATGTTCATCTGGAGGATGACGTTCTGCATGGCGTAGTCCGCGGTGAGACTGGAGATTGTCGTCTCGAACGGCACGATGTCGTCGTCGGACGCGCCGTCGTCCTGGTCATCGGAGTCCTCCTCGTCCTCGGCGCCCTCCGGCACCGCCGCCGGCGCCGACTCAAAAAACGCCGCGGATTCCGCCGCCGCCGCGTCGAGTTCCTTCCGCCGCGCCTCCGTCTCCGCGCTCCTCTCCGCCGCCTCCTCCGCGTCCCTCCGGGCCTCCTCCTCCGCCTCCTTGCGCCGCTGCGTTCGCTTGGCGTGCCTGACGCGGGTGGTGCGGGAGACGGTTCGTTCCCATCCGTCGTCTTCTTCTTCGGCATCATTAGCATCTTCTTTGTCGGCTTTGTCGGCGTCGTCGGGACCCGTGCCGGCGTTGTGTGCGCCCCTCTCGGCGGCCACCTCCGCGGCCACCTCCGCGGCGATCCTCGCGCTCTTCGGCAGCTTGGCGTCTTTCCTATCGGAGGACTCGGCGTCGTCCTCGAGGGCGGCGGATGCCATCTTTTTCGCCACCGCCTCGGCCGCCGCCTCCGCCTCCGCGTTCATCTCGTCGAGCTCCGCCCAGTCGTCCTGGTTGGGCACGAAGTCCCACCCCGCCATCTTCGACGCCTTGTTGTGTTTGTGCTTCGACAGCACCACCGGCGCTGGGGACGTGCGCAGGTGCGCGACGCCGTGAGCGTCGCGCTCGAGCATGTACGCCAGCGCGATGCATCGCACGTCGGGTTCGGAGAGCGCGCCGATGTCTCCGGTGAGCTTGGCGAAGCGCCGGACCGCGGCGATGGATTCCGGGTCGGGGTCCTGTACCTTCAGCTCGAAGGGGAGGGTGGCGAGCGTGTGCCGCGCCTGCTTATCGCGAATCTCGTGGAGCACCTCCGGGATGGTCACCGCCTCGTCGGCGAAGCGCTCGAGCCGGAATCCCTTCACGACGGCGTTGGTGTCGACGACCACCTTGGTGACGGAGTGGGAGACGGACGGCGCGGACGGCGCGGCGGGGTCGACGGACACCTCGGGGGCATCCGTCTTGATGGCATCGAGCCAGCCCATCTCGTGACGCGTGAGGATGGGGCGAGGGGCGAAGTGGCCGCCGCCGTCCGCGGAAAACGCGCGTTCATTATTTCAGCGGCGGCGGACTGGGAGGCGGAGTGCCGAGTGAAAAAGACCATTGACAAACGTTGCGTCTTTACATGCGCGAGCCATCGTGGCTCGCCTCGCTACACGAATTGATGATAAACCCTGTCCGCGGAGGAAGGCCCCCTTCGTCCGCTGGTATGCATACGTACACGCGACGCGCCCCACCGCGCCGCCACCCTTCGTCTCGTCCCGTCGCTCGACCCGAACTCACTCTTCCCCGTTTCATTTTCTTCACCGCCTCTTGCTCGGCCGCGACGGGCTCGCGGCGTCCGGGGGCGAGTACGGCTGCTGCATCGCCGGCGGCGGCGCCGGCTCCGCATCGCCCGCGCCCTCAGCTCCCATCTGTTCCCTCGCCATCGCCGCCGCGAGCCGCGCGAGCTCACCCTGAGCGCAGTTGATCATCTCCATCCGAGTCGCCGGATCCGCGTGCGCCTTGACGCTTTTCAACAGCGGGTCCACCATCGACGACACGAACTGCTTCGCCGCTTCGCTCCTGTCGGAATGATCCGGCATGAGTGCCGCCGCGGCGAACGCGGCCGCGACGTGCCCGACGGGGGAGAACAAGGGTGAATCGCCGACCCGGTCCTCGATCTTGGCGGCGGCGGGTGTCGTCGCGGCGGGTTCGTTTTTCTTCGATCCGCCGCCCCGCTTGGATCGTGTGCCCTTGACCACCTTGGCCCGGCCGACGCCGATCTCACCATCAAAGCCCGCCCCATTCGTGTCTCCTCCCTTGGGCGCCTCCTCCTTGACCGGGGAGAGTCCTTGACCGGATCCCGTGTTGAGTCCCTTCGCGTTGGAGTTTGCAACGTCAAAGGCGGGTAGCGCCTCGTCGCAGTCGGGGAGTTTCAACGGCGTCCCCCTCGGCCAGCCGTGCGCGTCGACACGTGTGTCGCCGTCGAACATGGCGCGGAGCTCGGAGTCGGCGATCTTGTGCTTCCGTAGGGCGGCGGCGCTCACGGCGTAGTTGGCGTTTTTGGCCTGGATTCCTTTGACCAAAATCTCGGAAACGTTTTCGGGTCGGATGAGGACGCGGCCCGAGGTTGCGATTCGCACGAGGGCGCACACGACTTTGGGGGCGTGGCACTCCCGTGTGGTCTTGCCCGGCGCGAAGGAGTCTCCGAACCAGTACGACAGCGCGTTGTTGATGCGGTCGCGGTAGGTTGCTGAGGACGCGGACTTGTACTCGACCGGGAGCTTGAGGTGGCGGAAGAGCGCCTTCATGTAGGACTTGAGAAGGCGGCGGTGGTCGGCGGCTTTGCGTGAGGCGGAGGGCCCGTCGAGCTGCTGCTGCGCGTTCGCAGCCTGCGTCGTGGTTCCATGGCTGCCGCTGTCGCTCCCGCTCTGCTGCTTGCTGCCCCGGAACGCGGAGCCGCCCCCCGAGACGCGCCGGGCCTTGGCGGGCTTGGCCGCGACGGCGGAGCGGACGCGCTTGGGGGCGCGCGCGGCGAGCGCGGCGGGCGCGGTCCCGGCGTCGGAGCCGCCGAGCGCGAAGCTATCCTCCGGGTCTTGCGAGAGGAGGTCGCTGAGCGCGTGCATCGCGTCCTCCTCGAGCTCGTCCAGGCGGCTTCCAGCCGGTCCACCGCGATTCTGCGATGCGTCACCGCCGGGAGCCGCCTTCCGGGACGCGTTGTTGGCGCGCGCCTTGGGCTTGGGGTCCGCGTCGGAGGCCTGAAGCTGTGCGATGAAGTTCTTGGCGCCGTCGAAGGACTTTGCGGGGGCCGCGGCGGAGCGCGCGCGCTTGGGAGGGGGTCCCCTGACCGCTGGGACCTGGGTCTCGGAATTTCCGGCGTGGAGATTCTCGTCCGGCGAAGACGTTCGTGCCGCGCCATCCTCCTCCGGCGGCGAGAATTCCTCGCGCGCGCCGCTCGCGGCGGAGCTTCGTCGTTGCTTGGGAATGACCAGCATGACGATTCCGACCGGCGCGCGTCCTGTTCGTCCTCACCCGCGCACCCGGTCCACACCGCGTCGGAAGGGTTTAGGCACACCTAAAAACACGGTTCAATTCAACGGCTTGTGTTCAATTGGAGCCTTGTCGAGCCGTTCGCGGCTGAGCGCGGGTGCCGACGACGAAACGCTTCCGCTGGAACCGACGGTCGGTGCCCCGTTCAGAAGGATACACCTCGTCTATCCGCGTGCGTGCGTGCGCGCGCGCGTGACCACCTGGGCAACCCCCGTGTGATTGGGCGCATTTTAGCACTATCCGCGGACGAAAATACGGTGTGCCAGCTTTGAGCAGTTGAGACGACCCTTGACGTAAATGTTAAAAGGGGGTTCACCGCGGCGCCGTCGGAGCCCGGTTCGCCCTTCGTCGCTATCTTAAACTCCCCAACACACAACTCAGTCCATGAGCTGGACACCCGCCTGGATCTGGCCCCAGCCGATGAGACGCCAGTGCTTCTCCACGCGCCTGGAGAGCGCCACCTTCTCGCCCTCCTTGGTGCACACGGGCGACGTCAGCTGCAGCTTGGCGAGATCCGACTTGACAGCCACCACCCTCGCGCCGGTGCACATGGAGCCGATGTTCAACATGAGCACCTCCGCCTTGCTCAGCTTGGCCACCTTGCCCTGCTTCTCGCTCCCCTGCGTCCGCACGCCCAGCAGTCGGCGGAGGAGGAAGAAGTTAACCTCCAACTCGGTGAAGACGCGGGGAAGCTTGCCAACCTCGCCGAGCACCTGCCCGACGAGCCTATCCGCTCGCGTCAGCGTGGGATCGACCGTGGTACCCACGCCGATCAAACCACCGGGTACCGCGTACTGTAAGTGGTTCTGCTCCGCGAACAGAGACACGATGCGGGACGAGATCGGGGTGCACTTGATCTTACCCTCCGCATCCTTGGACACGATCCCGGGCCGCACCTCGATCTCTTGCCCAACCTTCAGGACACCCTGCAGGATGGACCCGCCGGCGACGCCGCCTTGGATGTCGTCAACCTCCGCGCCCGGCTTGTTGACGTCGAACGAACGGATCACGATCATGTTCGCCGGCGCGGTAAAGTCGCGAACGGGAACCGGGATCCTCTTGCAGATGTACTCGCACACCACGTCGATGTTGTACTTGAGCTGCGCGGAGATTGGAATGACCGGGGCGCCATCGGCGATTGTACCCTGGATGAACTTGCAGATGGTGTCGTACTGGTTCGCCGCCGCGTTCTCCTGGACCAGGTCGATCTTGTTCTGGAGGATGATGATGTGCTGGAGCCTCATGATCTCCACGGCGGCGAGGTGCTCCGAGGTTTGCGGCTGCGGGCAGGACTCGTTACCGGCGATGAGCAAAAGCGCGCCATCCATGACGGCGGCGCCGTTGAGCATGGTCGCCATGAGAATATCGTGCCCTGGGCAGTCGACGAAGGACACGTGCCGCACGAGCGTCATCTTCTTGTCCTCGAACCCCGGGACGGTGCACGCAGGGGAGTCGGTCATCGTGCTGCCGTACGCGCGGTAGCAATCCGGCCGCGGGCACGCGTCGTCTTCGCACTTGTAGATCTTCGCGTTTGCGTAGCCGAGCTTGATCGTGATGTTGCGTTCGAGCTCGTTCTTGAAGCGGACGGTCTGGACGCCGGAGATGGCCTTGACGACGGTGGACTTACCGTGCGCGACGTGGCCGATGGTACCTGGGAAAGTTGATGGGAACGGGGCGGATGCGTCAGCGGTGGACGCGAGGTGGTGCGGTCGAGTTTCCTATGCTTTTTAACCCTAGGACCTCAAGGCGCTGTTTCGATTGGGCGCGGATCGTTTCGAAGGGACGCACCGATGTTGATGGTGGCCTGGCGGCTGATGACCTCCGGGGTGAGCGGGGTCAGGGTGGACGCATCGAGCGAATTCGCATCCTGGATCGCCAGTCCGTCCTCTCCGACGACGTATCCCATGTTGTGAAGAGTTTTGGTCGGTGGTCACCGGCAAACTCTGCGTTGTTTCCGCTGCGCTGTCCGAGCGCGTGTGGCGCGTCGAGGTAGCGGAGCTGAGGCGGGTTACCTCCTTTCGTCGACGCTTGCGAGCGGCGACTGGTGAGTGGAACGCGAACGGTTAAACGTTCGAGTGTCACGCGTCGCACCTGGCGCGCGCTCGTTCTGCCCCGATCGTCAGTCGGGCCTCATCTTTTCGCGCTCAGCCGCCAAACCCTGAAGGTCTCGAGGAGATTGGAACGTGCCGAAACTAAATGCCCGTAAGATCTTACGCTTGAAAATTTGGAATAGATCATGATTTGGTTTTGTCACCATGTAACATGTGGATCTGTATCAGAGTTTTGTGTTAAGGCCTTCAAATTTGGCAACCGTTTTCTGGGAGCTGGAGAAGTTTTGGCTATCTGGTCCACGGGCGTCACAAGCGAGCGCCCGACGGCCACGAGGGCGGCGCGAAAGGATCGGCACTCACCGACGACGTCCTTCCGCGTGTAGATAGATCGGACTCGACGCCCGCGATACCGGCGCTGAGCTCCCATCCTCGTCGAATCCGAGCTCGGTGTGGTCGCATCGGTTCGAAGATTTGTTAACCGTTGGGCATCGCGGCGGTGCCCGACGATAGGCTGCGATAGGAGGCCGTGTGGGATAGGCCGTGCGACGATGTTCTCCACGCCCGCGCTCGTTCCCCTCGACCACGACGCGTGCGTCACGCCCGCCGTGCAGAGGGTGACGCATGGAGCGATGGAGTGCCCGAGGCCACCCGCGCATCCCGGCGCGAGGATTATTCTTCATCATCACGAACACAACCAGAGGCCATGTGCGCACGACGAGTGGCACACGCCCGCGCCCGCGCCGAAGACCTCCGCGCAAGAGACGACCCCAGACGGATGCGTCGTCTATCGCGCGATCCCAATCCACGACGGAAGGGCGCCCAAGCCCAAGCCGATGGCACGGCGCAGGCAACAGCTCGCGCTCACGCCAGTCGCCGCGACACCCGAGGAGGCATCAGCGGAGGACCCGCCGGCGTCGCCGATGGCGCGCTCGGCGAGCTTCACGTTCGATACGGTGGCCGTGAACGAACGCGCGGCGCGGAGTGCGTCCACGTCGGATGGAGTCATCGCGACGGTGTCCGGATCCAAGGCGACGGGAGGCGTGACGGGAGCGACGGGCGTGGACCTCGAGGACGCGGCGCTTGGCCGCGCGAGGAAGCAACTCTTCGAGGAGCACGTCCGATTCAGACGCGCGCAGGAACCCGACGACTCGGACGACGACGTCGATATCCACGACGTTAGTAACAGTGGGGCGTTCAGGGGATTCGTCCACCCGCCGGCGGCGGTCCCGGGGGCGTCGCCCGCGAAGAGAAAGGGCTCCGAGCTCTCCACGGGAATCCTCGACTTTGACTCGTCGTTCGACACCGACGAGGAGGGCGTCGATGCGGACAGGGTATCGCCGGACTCGGTGCTGGAGACCGTCGCGGCGGAGGCTGCCGCGGACGCCGCACGCGTGACGGAACGTAAGTCCAAGTCCCCGATGAAATCGCCGAATAAGTTTGCCCGGGCCGGCGCGTACGAAGGGGGAATCCAAAATTCACCCGGGAAGCAGCGGCGGATGGCGGAGTTGGCGCGGATGCATCGAGCGCAGCAGCGGCGGCAGGCTCGGCTGGCTAAGATGTCCCCGCTCAAGAAGGAATCGAGCGCGGCGGCGGGGGTGGGGCGT
>Ga0209631_10003729_pt1 | contig 17344 bp, 19 predicted proteins | sample COG_08_FD_184752 | JGI IMG/M metagenome (GOLD analysis project Ga0209631, IMG submission 184752) | Pelagic Microbial community sample from North Sea - COGITO 998_met_08 (SPAdes) (version 2) | ecosystem: Environmental > Aquatic > Marine > Neritic zone/Coastal water | place: Helgoland, sampling...
GCCGCACCAAACCGCCAGGGCCATGTCCGACGAACGTCGGCCCGAGCGGAGCGGTGAAATACGGCTAGAAACCGATCGACGGGTCGATGAACTCGTTGGTTACGAGGTCTTCGGCGGTCAGCCCTTCTGGAACGTCGACAGAGTCGACCTGTTCATCGATGGCGGTGATGATGTCGTTGACCCGGTCAAGCTCGAAGTTGCCGAGTGTGCTGTCAGGACCGTTCGAGACCAAGCCGAGGTCGGTCATGGTTTGCACGGTGTTGGCGACAGAATCGTCGGTGAGCTGCCAGAAGCTGTCCAGGTCGATCACTGCCTGCACGATCGCAGCATTGGTTGCCACAGGATCATTCTGGAAGTCAACCGCTGACTGCTGGATCAGCGGCACAAGAGCGCCAAGGCATGAACGAGCAGCGTCATCGAGGTTCGAATCCAAGATGGCGACTGCGCCTTGGTAGATCGGGAAGTCCGAATCGTGGATCAACAAGAAGTCGACCGGTTTGCCCCAGTCGGTGAACGTGTTCTCGTAGTTAAACGGTTCTTGCGAAGCAAAACCCTGCTGCAAGATCGCGCCACCCTCGGCAATGAACCGAGCCGGGCCACCGTCATACGAAGGATCAATCTGATCTTCATCAACAATTCCAGCGCCGACAAGCCACTCGGTGTACGCCGCACCAGCAAACACATTGATCACCGCATCAGTTCCCTTGACATCATCCCATGAGTTGATGTCGTAGGTGTCTGGATCCCACATAATCATCTGCGGGTTGATCTCCAACGGAGCCACAACAGCTGTCGTCGGGAAATCTTCATAGTTCTGGATCGCCTCGTCGGTGTTGACGTAACCCAGGAAGATGTCATCATCAGTCGCCATCAACGCAACCGTCTGCTGGAAACCAACAAACGGCCCACCAGCACGAATCTCCAACGTGATCGAAGGATCAGCAGCCAACGGACCAGAGAAACGACCCGACTCACCATCAATCGAACCCTCACCCGCCGTCAAGTTGTACAACGCACCATGCTCAGGCTCCGGGAACCAGTCCGTCTGAATAACCAACGGGTTCGGACATGAGTCAAGGCCGGTGAGGTCGCCCGAGTGATCGGCACCATCGCCGTCCATTGCGTCATCGTCCATGGCGTCTTCGTCTGCGTCACCGTCATCGCCGGCATCGCTGTCGGATGTGTCGACTGCATCTGATGTGTCAGATGCGGTGTCGTCGCTGGCATCGCTGCCACCACAGGCCGCCGCAAGCAGACCAAACGCGGTAAGTAACGCCACAAACAAAAGCCATGGCCTACGTCGTGTAGTCATGAATCCCCTCCAGGATCATGAGGGGCGTGGCCCCTCTGAGAACGAACATAACCTAGTGGCCCCTCAGTGCCGAATTACACCGTTGTTGGCGGTGTGACTGGTGTTAACAATCAGGTAACAAAACTGTCAGGATTGGTTGCTACTCAGCTTCGGCCCACGAAGCCGTAAAACGGTGCCGCAAATAACCAAAGAACCAAAAGACAGCCACGCCGAGCGCTGCCGACAGCGCGATAGCGCCCATCAATTCTGCGGCGCGTAGCCGGGCAACATAAAGCTGGATCCGGTTTCCAAGATCGACAGCACCTCGGCCGAAGAACAGCCCACCTACGATCTCACCAATCACGGCAAGGCCAGCTGAAATTTGAAAGCCGGTAAACATGGCGGGCAGCGCACTTGGGAACTGCAACTTGAACAACCGCGTGATACGCCCAGCGCCGTGGAGCGTAAACAGGTCATGGTGGCCCTGGTCGGCCGACTTCAGTCCAAACAGTGTGTTTGTGATGATGGGGAACAGCGAGACGATCACAACAACGATCACCCGAGCCTTGATACCGAAGCCGAACTGCAGTCCGATCATCGGAACCAACGCCAAGATCGGCAACGTCTGGATGAGCACGGCATAGGGATAGAACGACCGCTCAATCCACTTCGCCTGGCTCATCAATACGGCGAACGTCAATCCAAGCAGGATCGAAATTGTGAGGCCGATCCCAGCAATCCATGCGCTCGTCCACAGGGCACCAAGCAGGTCGGCGCGATTCTCTGCATCGAGAAATGACTGGTCGATTACTTGATGGAAGTACGGCAGTGTGATCTTGCGCCGAGTCTCATCGAGGATCACGCCGCTGTAGAAATACCAAGCGCAGATGAAGGCAGCAAACACCGCGAGCGGTGGGGCGAGGATGCCGAGTCGTCTCTTCATTAGTGTCCCTCGGCCAGGCCCTTGGAGATATCGCCGCTGAGTTTGGCGAAGTCGGGGTGGTAACGCAGATCAGCGGTGCGGGGATAGTCGAACGGCACGTCGAATGAATCGATGATGCGGCCGGGGCGTGATGACATGACCAGCACCTTGGTCGACATGAACACCGCTTCGGGGATCGAGTGGGTGATGAACAGCCCGCCGAAGTCCAGTTCCTTGAACAGTCGGCCGACTTCTTCGTTCAGGTTCTGACGGGTGATCTCGTCGAGTGCACCGAACGGTTCGTCGAACAGGAACACCTTGGGGTTCAACGTGAGCGACCGAGCGAGGGACACGCGCATGCGCATACCGCCGGAGAGACGCTTGGGGTGGTGATTCTCGAAGCCACCAAGCCCAACAGTTTCGATCACACGCTTTGCATTGGCCCGACGGGCGGATTTGTCACCCTTGCGAAGTTCGTCGAACAGTTCAACGTTCTTCAGCACGGTACGCCACGGCAACAGGGTGGAGTCTTGGAACACGTAGCCCAAATTGTCGTCGGCCAAGTCGTACGACCCGTCGGTGTGTTTCAGCAGGCCGGACGCAATCTTCAGGATTGTCGACTTCCCGCAACCCGATGGGCCCACGATGGTGACGAACTCGCCCTCGTTAACATCGAAGCTGACGTCGTCGAGCGCATGTGTTCCGTCTGGAAAAACCATGGACACCGAGTCGAACGACAAGAGTCGATTCGCGCTGGCTCGTGCTTGCTGCCCCTCACTCACCCACAGATCATGCCAGACCAGCGCTTCCGTCGCTACCTCGCTATCCAGAGTTCACACGACCGCTAAACATGACGGTGCCAGGCACCGTCATGTTTAGCTGTCGTAGCGCTCGCCTCGGTGAAGGTCTACGGTGCGCCCCATGGCCACAAACTCAGCGTTCGCCCGGCTCGTTGCTCGACCGGTGGATCGGGTACATCTCGCGGCAAGCAGGGTGCTGACCCGCGACGAGCTTTCAGCTATCGAAGGTTTCGATGTTTCACCCGGCGATGCCGCTCTGGTCGTTTCGTTCCTGAGCCGAGGGCCGATGACCTGGGACGAGATCCGGGTGCCCTTGCGATACTTCCCGGAGGAGCGAGCTAGGGCTCGGCTCGAGGAGGGTGTTGCGGGCGGCGTACTGACCTTCGACGGCGAAATAATCGCCTACACACCAGCAGGCACCGAGGCGGCGTTGGCCGCGTTAGATGCCCGAGCGGCTGCGCTCCAAGTAATGTGGTCCAACAGCGAGGCCCAGGTCTCTGAGCTACTCACGTTGCTGGCTCCAGTTGCCGCCGCTGCCGTTGCTGCGGGCACGCCGATGAGTGGCGTCACCCGAGCGACGCTGAGCGCACCGAATCCAACTCCGGCCGGCAATCTATGGCGCCTACTGACCACGATCCGCCGGCACCGATCAGATTGCCATGCCGAAGCATGGGCGGGAGCCGGCTACACGGTCGAAGGCATCGTGGCCTTGGCCGACGATGCATCGCAGCGCCAACCCATCGAAAACCGCACCAACGAACTTAACGCCGACATCTGGGGCAGCTTGCTGCAAGACGACCAACTCGCGTGCATGGCCGCCCTCGCCGCACTAGACGGATCCGGTACCCCCGCTACCGGCCGCGGGTAGTCAGCGTCTCAGCTCGTCCCCCGGCGAAACGCTGCTTTCGAGCACCCACATCGACGGTTCCGACACCCGAGCCTTGGCACGCTTACGTGATCTGGCATCAACGAACGCGTGCCTGGCACGGGTTCGTTATCGCGAGCCTTTGTGTACATCAGTCAGCACCGCGTCAGCGGCGTTGCGGCCGGGGGCGCCGAAGATGCCAGCGCCGGGCCACGTACCGGCACCACTCAGGTACAGACCCTTCACTGGACTGCGGTACCGGCTGACCTCTCGCGACTTGCCCATCAGCGTGGCGAGCGGCGATGCGACATAGGACGGTGCATGGCCACGAGGCATGTGGAAGTCAGACTCGTAGATGTCGGGCGTCATCGCCCGCCATTCGTGTTCCGCTGGCACGATGGGTGGTGTCCAGAACTTGTTTGCGACATCGAACCAGCGGCGGGGCTCGTCGGAGTCGGACCAGCCTCCAGGATGGGAATACGGCGTGAACAGGACTTCGAGGCTCAGGATGTGGCGGCCGTCGGGTGACTTCATCGTTGGGTCGAGCACCGACGGGATATTCATCAAGATCGTCGGGCTCTCGGCCACCTGGCCACCGGCCCGTAGCTGATGCGCCTGAGCCAGCTCGTCGAGTGACGGCGAAACCACCACGGTCGGTTCAAGCATGTCGGTGTTCGCAAACCGCGTTTGCAGCGCTTCCATACCCACGAGCCCGGGGCGGCCGTCGATGACCGCATCGATCTTGGACTCGTAACCGTCGTGTACCGGTTGATCCTGATAGCGCTTCTGTGTCTTGCGGGCCGCAGGTGGCATCTCGCTGAGCCACTCGAGCATGACTTGGTTCGGGTCACACGCCGTGACAACAATCGGAGCGTTCAGTCGATCGCCGTTCGTGAGCTCCACGCCGGCAACAGCCTCGTCACGAACGAGCAGCTTGGCGACGATCGCCGATGTCTGGGTACGGCCGCCGGCGGCGGCGAAACTGGCAGCAACCGCATCGGTCAGCGCACCGCTTCCGCCTTGGGGCCGACCGGTGCGGATCAGATGGCGGGTTGCGTAGCCGAGTGCAGCCATGCCGGTACCCGGTGTTTCTGGGGGCACGCCCCAGACCGTGGGACCGGTACTGATGGCCGGCAGCACCATGTGCCAATCATCGAAGTAACTCGTGAGCACGTCGAGCGCGCTCATACGGCTCCACTTGAGCAGCGTGGCCACACCTTTGGCTCGGCGACCGATCGCCGTCTTCGCCATCGCTGCCAGCGTGGTCCGGCTGCGTGTCATGTCCAGAACGAGCTCGGCGACAGGCATCGCTTCGTTCAGATAACGCTGATAGGCCTTGACCTGATCAGGGTGCGAAACGCTCAGGCCATCGAGTGTCTTTTGCTGATCGGAGAAGAAGAGCCACGGCGACGTCTGATCATGAAACATGTGCAGATAGCTGGACTCCGCTTCGAGATAATTCAGTCCATACCTCGCCAGCTCGAGATCGTCGATGATCGGCATCGCTCGTATGAAGGTGTGATCGCAGTTGCAGATATTGAACCGAGCGCCGAGCGCGTCGACGGTCGAGGCACAACCACCTACGGCGTCGCGAGCTTCGACCAGCAACGTGTCGTGACCGGCGCGGGCGAGATACGCCGCGCAGATCAGACCGTTGTGTCCACCCCCGACAACGATGATTTCGGCATCCACTGATCCACTTCCCACACTCCTGATCCTATGGATGTAGCCCGCAACCTCACCTCTTCATGAAGAGACCTGTGCCTGGCACACATCCCTTCCGATGCAACGTGGACCGGGTACACGTTGCATCTGGGAGTAACGTCGCATCGTGACGACGTTGGTGGTGCAAGCGCACCCGCTCGAGCAGAGTTACAACCAGGCGCTACTCGACGCCATAGTCCAGCAGGCACCCGATGCCCGTGTCGTACGACTCGGCCAGGGCGACCGTTGGACGCAGTACGCATGTATTGGGGTTACCCGACTGGTCTTCGTGTACCCAACCTGGTGGGGTTCGCTGCCGGCGATGCTGCTCGACGCGCTCAACGAGATCATCGGCCCGTGGGTCGACGGCCATGAAGCCGCGGCAACCAGCCCGTTCAAGACCGTCGAGTCGATCACCATCGCCACGTCGCATGGCAGCTCAAAACTCGTCAACAGTTTGCAAGGCGAGCCTGGTTTGCAATTGTGGAAGCGCACGATCCTTCCACTCTGTGCATCTGGCGCGACATTGCACTGGCAGTCGCTGTACAAGATCGATCGTGCCACCGACGCCGACCGCACCGCCTTCGTCAATAGCCTCACCATCGGCTGACTGTTCACCAGCCTCGCAGTGCACGGTGAAATCGGTCGACATACCGACCAGCGGGAGCCTGCGTAGGCATTCGAACAAAGGTCCGGCGACATAACGGATGACAGTTCAACCGAAGCGTGCGCATAAACGTGCGGTAGCCAAGGTCACGGGCCCGCAGGGTTACTCGCTTCGAATGCGGCGTCGTGGTGATCACGCCGATGCGGCGGATATTGAGAAGCCCCGGGCGCACCCGTTGTTTGTCGTCGAAGACGAAAGCCACGTCGATAACCATGACTCGTTCAAGCCAGCTCTTGAGTCGTGGGGGCGGACCGAACAAGGTCGTCGGGTAACAGAAAAGGAGCGCATCGGCGGCTTGGACAGACACCGCGCTCGCCCTGGTCTCCTCGGCGAGTAGCGGCGCATTGGTTTCATAGGCGGTTCGTTCCGCAGCCGTCATCATCGTCGCAAATTCGTCGGCTTCGAGCGGCAAGTGTTCGATCTCGTGCCCCTGCGCATGCAGCATGTCGATCGCCTGTTGCACGACCGATGAATCGGGATGAGTTACGGGATAGGCATTAACGACGAGGACCCGCATGGACAGAAGAATACAATCTGACCACTGGCTCAACGCACGGCGTTCACTCCTTCTGAGGCTTCGCAGCCATTCCGCTCAGATTCAACGCCTTGTGAGAGCCCCATGGTCACTGTTACACCACTCCCCGCCCGCCACGATTCTGGCGGTCTACTGATCATCAATGCGGCTGTCGTCACCGTCGACGACACCGCCACGATCCACGACCCCGGGTGGGTCCACGTGGTTGGCGACACGATCGCCGCAGTCGGTGCCGGTGCAGCACCGCCAGCCGTTGTCGGGCAGGCAGAACGAGTTATCGACGCCGACGGTTGTGCGCTGATGCCGGGCATGACGAATGCGCACACCCATCTGTTCCAGACGTTCTTTCGCGGTCTGGCCGACAACAAACCGCTGCTCGATTGGCTGCGAACCTGCATCTGGCCAGGCGCTGTTCACCTCGATGCCGAAGCCGGCTACCTGGCGGGTCTATGCGGCATGGTCGAGAACTTGCGCACTGGCGCCACGTCTGTGCTCGATCACCACTACGTACATGTCGACGATGCGATCGACGATGCCGTGCTGCGATCAGCCAACGACGCGGGCGTCCGTTACATGCTGGCCCGAGGTTGGGCTGACCGGAACTATCCGCCGGAGATGCAAGAGACCCCCGAGCAGGTGTTGTCGCACGCAGCGGGACTGCGTGATCGTTGGCATGGGCGCGACAACGACCGCATCCGGATCGAGGTCGCACCGCTCTTGCCGTGGGGTTGCACCGACGACGCCATGAAAGAAACCGTCGCCAAAACCCGCGAGTGGGGTGCCGGCACCCACATCCATATCGCCGAGTCCGAAGAAGAAGTGCGACTGAACGTCGAAGAACGCGGCACTCGCCACGTCGAATGGCTCGACGAACTTGGGCTCCTGGGACCCGACATGCAGTTTGCCCACAGCGTGTGGCTCGACGACAACGAGCTGGACCTGATCGCCGAATCCGGCGCCTCGGTCGTGAGCTGCCCGGTGAGCAATATGTTCCTGGCGTCGGGTGTGCCTCGCATTCTCGACATGCGCAGCCGCAACATCAACGTGGCCCTGGCCAGCGACGGTCCAGGAAGCAACAACCGTCAGGACATGTTCGAAGTCCTGAAGACCACCGTGCTGTTGCAGAAGGTGCATCACCTCGATGCCATGGCGCTGTTGCCTGGCGAAAGCATCGAGATGGCCTGTCGTGGTGGCGCCAAGGCATTCGGCACCGAGGATCAGACCGGCATGATCGGCGTGGGCCGCAAGGCTGACCTGGTGATCGTTGACCTGAACTCCGTCTTCCTGGCACCGGTGCATAGCGTGGAAAGTGCATTGGTCTTCAACGCCTCACCAGCGAACGTGAGCCATGTCGTTGTCGACGGTCGGGTACTGATCGACGAAGGCAACGTGACCTTCGTCGACGAGAACGAACTCCTCGCCGAGTCCCGCATCGCAGCGGCACGCGTCTTCAAGGCCGCCGGTGTCGAAAGCCGTCTGAACCGCTAGCCGGGTAGTCCGCGTTTGCTCGGCAAACAGGTTCAACCGGCGGCGATGACCGCGATCTCCATGAGCCATTCGGGGCGAGCGAGTTCGGGCACGACGACCAGCGTCGACGCCGCGTGATGATTGTTCAGGGCTCGATCACGGGTCGCCATGATGGGACCCAGGTCATGGCCGGGCGTGACATAGGTCGTCACGGAAACCACGTTGGTTACAACCATGTTCGCTTCGTCGAGCATGGCGGCAATGTTCGACCAGATGACTTCGGCCTGTTCCACGATGCCAGTCGGTACCGAGCCGTCCGGCGCAATCGGCACCACCCCAGACGTGTGGAGCCATGTGGTTGCGTGCTCGGTTAACACCGCATGGGCGTAGTTCGCAGCCGGCGCACTGACTGCCGCCGGATTGATCGGGCGTGAAACCTCGGTCATGACAGCAACCTCATGATTGTGGCCGGAAGTCGAAACCTACGATGTCTCGAAGCTGCTCGATAATGAACGACACCGAATCTTCGAAGAGCTGGGCGCCGCGTTCGGCGGTGGCGCCGGTCGGGTCACCGATGTGTCCGTCGCCGCCAAAGTCGTTGGACAGCCAGCCGAACTGCACGCTGCCACCAAACTTCACATGATCGTGTTCGTTCATCCACTCGGGCACGTTGCGCACCGCCTTGGACATGTCGACATCGTCGGGCCGCAGATGCAACATGACCGACGTTTCGTCGAGTCCTCCGTGGATACCCATACCCAGTTCGGCCGAGTTGGCAGCGTCGGGATCGGGCGGCGCATAGGCGGGCGGCACAAATGGGTGCACCAGGAAAGTCAGCAGGCCGTAGGCCAGACGTAGTTCACGGCAGACCACGTTGAGCAGTGTCGAGTTCCCACCATGGCCGTTGAGAAAGACGATGCGTTTCGCTCCTGACTCGGCCACACATCGGCCGATGTCATCGAGTACTCGCATCATCGTGTCTTGCGACAGCCAGATTGTTCCCGACGACCAGGCGTGTTCGTTCGACTTGGAGAACGGCATGGTCGGAAGCAGCCAAACCGGCAGTTCAGAACCAACCCGCTCTACTACTGCCTGCGCGACCTCGTCGGCGATGATCCAGTCGACCGACAGCGGAAGGTGAGGCCCGTGTTGTTCAATTGCACCGATGGGCACGATCACCGTCGCGTCTGCACTCAGTGCAGTCGCAGCTAATGGTCCGGTCAGTTGTTCGAGACGTCCACCCACGCTGCCGACTCTACTGCTGTGCCAGGAAGGGAGGCACCCAGCGAAGACGGCCTGCGCGACTAGCTCGCGAGGAAACGGTGGAGCTGATCGGACCAGGTGCCGAACTCGGCCCGAGTTGACGCGACCGACACCTGCACATTCACCAACGTGTCGCGCAACCGCTCCGCAGTCGACACCGGGTGTCCCGGATCGCCACTCCACGCAAGCACCAGTGTTGGTGTGGTGATGGTTGCAATCTCGTCGACCGGTGGAAGGTCTGCGTAGGCAGCGCCCCGGAAACAGGCGGCGAGTCGAGCTGGGTCGGCACTACCCAGGCTTCCGGCGCGCCGGTCCTCGAACTCGGACGAACCCACAAAGGGATCGGGTGGTGACATCTCGGCCGAGGCAGCGATAAGTGCTTTGGGCCCACGGGATTCGACGACCCGGGCCATCTGTTCATATAGGTCGACCTGAGGCGCTCGCTCCTCCCAGCCGGTAGGAGGGATGACCAGCACCATCTTGTCCAGTCGATCCCGCAGTGCCAGAGCCGAATGCAACGCGGTGCCAGCACCCATTGACACACCACCAACGACCACTTGTTCCAATCCAAGAGCCTCGATCAGCGCAATCTGATCGAGTGCGAGTTCAGCCCAGCTTCCCTTGGTCGGGTCGTCAAGCATGCTCGACATGCCGTGACCGCGAGTGTCGTAGCGAACCACCTGGCGGTCGGTCTCCGCTGGCGATAGGTCCACCAGCGGATACGCCGCCGATATACCTCGGCTTGAGGTCAGACCGTGACCCCACACTAGCGGCGTGCTTTGGGGCGGACCAGAGATGTCGTAGTCCAGGTCGAAACCACGGATGTTCAGTTGGGGCATAGACCGATGGTACGACGCACGTGCCACGCGACGAAACTGGTCGCCCGCTCACCAACTCCGGTGCCGACCGCCCCGGTGTTTGGCCCACTAGGTTGCGGACAATGGTGCAAACGATCGAGCTTGACGACCTGGCTGAGGCCCTCCAGATTCGCCAGAACGAACTGGTGTCGCTAGTCGGCGGTGGCGGCAAGACCACCACCTTATTCACGCTCGGTGAGCAACTCGCTGGCACCACCATTCTCACCACAACCACCAAGATGGGCGCTGAGCAGTCGGGTGACTTGCCCGTGCTCATCAACCCGTCCGATGCCGAAGTACGAGACAGCCTGCAGGAAGCGAGCCGGGTCCTTGCCTGGGCTGCTGCCGACGAGCGTCGAGCGATCGGCGTCGACGGCGACACCTGCAATCGGTGGTTCACGATCGCGGACAATGTTGTGGTCGAAGCCGATGGAAGCCGCAAGCGACCGTTCAAGGCCCCGGCGGCTCACGAGCCGGTGCTACCCACCGCAACGACACTATTGGTTGCATGTATTGGTGCGAGTGCCTTCGCCCGGCCGATAGCCGACAGTTGCCATCGTCCCGACCTGGTCGCTGCGCTAGCCGGCTGTTCCGTCGACGATCTCCTCACACCACAACGCGCTGCGGCCGTTCTCCTCAGCACAAATGGTTCCCAAAAAGACCGCCCAACCGGGGCCAGGTTCGTGGTCGCGCTTCATCGAGTCAGCCCTGAGAACGAGCCGCTCATCGCAGAGCTAGCCGAAGTGCTGACCGACCACGTCGACCTCGTCGCCGTCCGCGAACGGAGTTAAGGCACCGCCAACGACGCTACGGCGGCAACAACCTGGGCAGCATCGGCCATGGGGTTGGCGCCGACTGAACGTAACCATGGTTCCCCGTCGATCGTGGTGGTGGAAATGAAGACATCAGCCGGCAGGCGGCGTTGAACTTCGTTGGCGTCGATCGACGTGTGGCGCCAGTTCACGACACCAGACTGGGGCGCAGTTCGTATTTCCAAGTTTGGTTCGGCCTCGATGTGGCGAACGAGCTGATCGGCGAGTTCGACAGAGTGGTCGATCCATGCCGCGACACCTTCGCGTCCGTAGGCGAGCAGGGTTGCCAACAACGGCACGGCGGTCGCACCATGACTTCCGAGCACACCAATGTTTGGGACAGCAAGGTAGTCGGCACCGAAGCTCACGCTCGCGTGGGCAGCTTCGACATCGGCGAACAGCACCATCGCCGACTCCTTTGGCTGAAAGAGCCACTTATGTGCCGACACCGCAACGCTGTCGGCGTGTTCAATCCCGGCAAGCTGATGGCGATGTGTTTCACTCAGCATCAACGGACCTGCCCACGCGGCGTCGACGTGACGCCACGACGCGTACCGGGCTGCGTCCAGTGGTTCGATCTCACCGGTGCTTGTTGTGCCAGCGGTGATCACGGCAACACAACCGTCGAAGCTCATGGACGTGTCCCAGTTCCGGATCGGACGATGAAACATGCCCAGCAGGTGCGCTGCCTTGGCCACGCTTATATGCGCGTTGCCGGTCGACACAACCGTGTGAGCACCAGCTTCGCGTGCCGCCCAGATCGCGGTGAGATTTGCGACTGTTGAACCAGGTGTGAGGTGCCCACCGCTCATGCCGAACGATGGCGCCAACCAGTCGATGACGCGGGTCTCCATGTCGCGTGCGGTGGGAGCGGTATCGGGATGCAGCAGATTCTGATTTCGGCTGGCTGTCCACAGATGCATCACCCACGTGATCCATGGTGTCGGTGGATCCATATGGGCAAAGAAACCAGGCGCACCCAGCATCCGGGCCTGGCCTAACACTGGACCGGCGAGCGCATCGATTGCCTCTCCTGCACCGAGCCCTATCTCGGGAAGATCGGTCGGCAGCGCTACCCCGGGAGCAAGCGGCTCACTTGCCACCATCGCCACGGCACGCTGGAGCTGCGCAAGGTCGGCAGCAAACGCTGCATGGATGGAACTCAGATCAGTCACCGCCGCATCGTAGGTTTAGCCCAGGTCCCAGTGCAGGTTTAGCCTAGGTCGCGGTCTCGGGCGTGAGCGGCCAGCCGTTCGAGCACGTCGGCTACCAACGGCTGTTCCTTGGGATCGATGAGGTCGATGAGTGCAGCACGAACGTCCTTCACATGATGCGGCGCTGCATCCTTGATCACCTGCATACCTGCCGGGGTGAGCACTGCGAAGGTGCCGCGGCCATCGTCGGGGCACTTCTCGCGGCAGACATATCCGCGCTTGGACAGACGGTCGATGCGTTGGGTCAGGCGGCTCTGCGAATGCAGAAGCCGATGCGACAACTCGGTCATGCGCAGTCGCTGGGATTCAGACTCGGACAGATGGACGAGCACCTCGTAGTCGTCCATCGTGAGTCCGGTCGTGGTTTTGAGTGACTCGCTCAGTTGTGCATTGATACGCCCGCTTACCTGAAGGAACGCTCGCCAGATGCGGTTCTCTTGTTCGTCGAGCCAGGGTGTGTCGTCCTTCACACCGAGAAGTCTAGGTCCCGGGTTGACATAGTTCAACTTTTAAGTACTATGTGGGCTACAAGGTACTTCAATATTTAAGTATCCACCGAACTTCGAGGAGAAACTCTTATGACCACCGCAACGACGGAACTCACCGCCCTTACCGCTGGCACCTGGAAGATCGATCCCGCACACTCTGAAATCGGCTTCACGGTTCGCCACTTGGGGCTGTCCAAAGTACGGGGCCGCTTCAACACCTTTTCTGGCACCGCAACGATCGCTGCCGATCAGACAGCCAGCAGCGTGAGCGCATCAATCGACCTGTCGTCAGTCGATACCAACAACGAAATGCGTGACGGACACCTCCAAACCGGCGACTTCTTCAACGCCGAGACACATCCCACGATGACATTCGTGTCAACCGGCGTGACCCCCAATGCCCTGTCGGGCGACCTGACAATCCGTGGCATCACCAATCCCGTCACCTTGGATCTGTCCTACAACGGCGTCGCCGTCGATGGGAACGAAGCAACTCGCGCTGGCTTCAGCGCCCGCGGTGAGATCTCACGCAGCGACTTCGACATCGAGTTCAACGCACCGCTCGGCATCGACGGCATGTTGGTCAGCGACAAGGTCGTTATCGAACTCGAAATCCAGCTGACCAGCGCCGGCTGACCCCACCCACACTCGACAAGGACGCACCCATGACCGCCGTTAGCACCACCATCGATGTTCGCTCAGCTTCTTCTCGTTACACCACCGATATCGGCTGGCTCCACAGTGAACACAGCTTCAGCTTTGGTTCACATCACGATGCTGGGAACACGGGCCACGGCCTGCTCATTGTTTCAAACGACGATCGAGTTGCGCCGGGTGGCGGGTTTGGAGCCCATGGCCATCGAGACATGGAGATCGTGACATGGGTGCTCGAAGGCGAGCTCGAACATCGAGACTCTGCCGGACATCAGGGCGTGTTGTATCCCGGCCTGGCCCAGCGCATGTCGGCCGGGTCAGGGATCCAGCACAGCGAGATAAACGCCAGCACGACCATGCCGGTGCACTTCATCCAGATGTGGGTTCCACCCGACACCCGCGGCATCACACCCGGTTACGAGCAACGTGACATGAACGACGTGCTCGCAGCTGGGGGCCTGGTTCCGGTCGCCTCAGGCAAAGGCCACGCCAACACCATCACTATCCACCAGAGCGGTGCGGCAATGCATGTCGCTCGCCTGCAAGAAACAGAAACCATAACTATCCCCGATTCCCCATTCGTGCATGTGTTCGTCGCCCACGGAGCGGTCGAACTTGGTGACAATACGAGACCCCTCGCCGAGGGTGATGCGGCCCGACTTACCGACGCAGGCCCCATCACCCTCACCGCCAAAAGTGCAACCGAAGTAATCGTGTGGGAATCTGACACCGAGGTGCAACGATGAACGATCAACCAACAACCAAACACGGCGAAGACGTCGACCGCAGCGACGAATGGGAGAAACTCCGTCAGAAGTATCTACGACCCGACCGGCCGGAGTCGTCGGCGGGCGGTGTGCACCATCTGGCACTGCTCTCATCGAGCGTGCCCCGCACGATCGAGTTCTACCAAGACGTGCTCGAGTTCCCGTTGACCGAACTGTTCGAGAACCGCGACTACCAAGGTTCCACCCACTTCTTCTTCGACATGGGCAACGGCAACGCACTTGCGTTCTTCGACTTCCCCGGTCTCGACCTAGGTCCCTACGCCGAAGTTCTCGGCAGCATGCATCACCTGGCCATCTCGGTGACACCTGAGAAACAGGCGCACCTGCGCAGCAAGCTCGAAGCCGCCGGTGTGCCGATCGACTTTGAACACAACAGCTCGATCTACTTCAACGGTCCCGATGGTGAACGACTAGAACTACTTGCCGACAAACTGGGCGAGATGTACGGCGAAACCGTTCTCTAGCTGATCCCGAACCGCTCACCATGAGTGGTTCAGGCATGTCCCCATCGACCCAGCCAACGTGCCGATCGCTGCCCTCGCCGGTGGCGATCGCATGCTGGTCGTTAGGCCTGGCTCGTTTGGCTCGAGCCACGCTCGCCAGCTGAGGCAATCAGCCGCTGACTACTCAGCCTCGCCGATGATGGCGACGTTGAAGTCGCCGGTGCCGGTGTCGTTCACGGTCACCAGGGCGTCGAACACCACGCCGGTCGACGGATCCGTCAACGCACACGTCATCTGCATAGCGCTGTCGAGAATGACCGACTCATCGCCGCATTCCATGGCATCCTCGGGCAACGTGAAGCCGTTTGCGCTATTGAGTGACTGCACCGCAACTGTTTCGAGCCGAGATAAGGCGACGGTGTCAACGACATTGGTTGGTCCGGCAAAGATGCGTTCATCTTCTTCGAGTAGGACTTCGAAATTGATTGTCTCTCCTGCACTGTCTGCGGTGCACGAGAACGTGGTGCCTACCTGGTCGTCAACCGGATCCTGGCAGAGCGCGCCCGTAATCGGCGCCACCCCCAACCGCTGGGCCATGGCCTCACCCTCGATCAGATCTACGGCAGCGTCGGCTGGTGTCTGTCCACCGAAGGAGAAGTCCACGCTGCCCGAACAGGCGACACTCCCGAGCCCGAGAAGCAAGAACATGGCGACAAACGACAAACGACGTGGCATGGGTGCAACGTTACTGCGCTAGTCAGTCAGTATGAACGAACCTGCGGGCACGGTGGCACCGTTGAGGACGACCTCGACCCGATGTTCGCCTGGATAGTGAGTACGGGTCGTGTGCTGCGCGACCGACACCGACTTACGCACTGTGCCACTCTCCCCCGGCTCGAGATTGAGTTCGGCGCCCTTGAACACCTTGGCGCTGGTGGTGCCGTTCGCTTTGACAAAGTGCACTCGGAGATCGACCAGGGCACCGGCTGGCCCGTCGCTTGGGTTGTGTACGTCGACCTCGATCGTGATCTTGGCACCGATCGGAAGCGACGGCGGACCGACGGTCACCGTGGCAACTTTGGCTGGCGAACTGGGTCCGTACCCAAGCACATCGAGCGCATCAAGGTTCGCTGCCTTGATCAGGGTGCGCAGCCCGTGACGAACGAGTCGACGACGATGGCGATCACCATCGGACCACCACCGGCGAGCCACCTCGATGACAAGGTCGGGATGATCCTTGGCGATGTCATTCAGGTTGTTCGCAACCGATCGGCGTACGTACTCGACCGGGTCATCCTTGAGTTCCTCGAGCAGCTCAATCACGGGACGCGGGTCCTCCTGGAACTGCTTCAACCGGAACGACCACGGCAACCGGGGCCGAGTGCCTTCGCTGACCAGCCGACGCACGTGGACGTTGGGATCGTGCGCCCACACCGAGAGTCGGTCGAGCGTGGGGCCGGTGACATCGCGGAGCGGCGTGCGAATGCTGAACTCGCTGGTGGCCCGTTTGGTGATCTCATAGTTCGCGGTCATGACACGGTCGAAGTGATCACCTCCATGATCGGCCAAGAAGTAGCCGTGGGGCATGTAGAAGAAACCCAACATCGGATGGTCATCGATCGCCTGGTCGCCAGTGGGTGCAGCGTCGGCAGGATCGCAGTTCTCTAGCTCAGGGCCAAGCGACGCAAGCACGATGTCGATCGCCTGTCCCCGATCGGCGGGCAGGTAGTCGGCCATCGCTGCTGCGATCTGTTTGCAGCGTGGTGTCAGCTCAAGGTCGTTGAAGCCGGCGAGCGCCTGGGATGTAAACCCGGCGTCATCGAAATCAGCGTGTACCGCGGCTAATGCCAGCGCAACACCATGCACCATCTCGGGCCCAAACATGTTCTTCAGCGGCTCTGCCATCCACGCAGTCTGCTCCGCTAAACATGACGGTGCCAGGCACCGTCATGTTTAGGAAACGACGCCGTGCTCGAGCAGCTGGTTTGGGAGCGGGCGCAAGGACTGGCAGCATGGCGGCCGTGGCATATCAGTTCGATGAAGAGACAGCGCTCGTTCCGATCGACGACACCCACTGGCAGACACACCTGACCAGTGACTGGAACATCGGCGACAATCCCAACGGCGGCTACCTGCTCGCGCCACTGGCCAAGGCCATGCAGTCCGTCTCTGGTCACGCTGACCCTCTGTCGATCACCACTCACTATCTTCGACCGGGCACGGGTGATGCACCCGCCGAAATCGAAGTCGAAATGATTCGAACCGGTCGCAGGATCGGCACTGTGCGAGGTCGCCTCGTCCAGGCTGGCAAGACCCGTATCGAGTCCATTGCCGCGTTCACTGACCTCACCGATGCCGAAGCAGTCGTCGACATCGACACACCGGTGGCACCTATCCCCGATCCCGACGATTGCGTGTCCCGCACCGACCTGGAACAAGGCGTGGTTCTGCCCATCATGAGTCGCCTCGACGTACGTATTCATCCCGACCATGCTGTTGCCGGGTCTGGTCGCGAGGCCGCAATCACCGGCTGGATCCGGTTTAGCGACGGCCGTCCTGTCGATGCCCACTCGC
>Ga0209631_10003730_pt1 | contig 17339 bp, 20 predicted proteins | sample COG_08_FD_184752 | JGI IMG/M metagenome (GOLD analysis project Ga0209631, IMG submission 184752) | Pelagic Microbial community sample from North Sea - COGITO 998_met_08 (SPAdes) (version 2) | ecosystem: Environmental > Aquatic > Marine > Neritic zone/Coastal water | place: Helgoland, sampling...
GGGTGGCTCAATGAATGCTGCTAATATTTTAAATTATTTTGTAAAAAAAAATATTGTAAAAACCTCAAAAAAAGAACTTATAGTAATTTCAAGATTAATTGGCTCAGATGTAATTTTGGGTCTTAATTCTACAAATTCTATTTTGAACATAAATAATAAAATAAGATATTTTAAAAATTGTCAAAAAATATACACATTAATCGTTAAACCTAATTTTGGTTGTTCAACAAAAGAAATATATTCGAGAGTAAGAAAATTTAATAAACAAAAATACAATCGATTTAATAATAAAATTTTTGATTTAAATTATTTAAAAAAATTGGACAATTGTTTAGAACCAATAGCACTATCTAAATATTCTAAATTAAAAACAATTAAATTATTTTTAGAAAGTTTGTCAAAACCCTTTTTTGTAAGAATGACAGGATCTGGGTCTGCATTGGTTGCGTATTATCAATCAAAAGATAGATGTGAAAATGCAAAAAAGAAGTTTAATAAAAAATATAAAAATTACTGGTGTATAGCCTCAAAAACTATATAAATTTTATTTTTTGTGTTATACGAATTTAATATTGGGGCGTAGCCAAGTGGTAAGGCACGGGTTTTTGGTACCTGCATCCTAGGTTCGAATCCTAGCGCCCCAGCCAATTATGAAAAACTTTTTAGATAAAATTTTTTTAAGATCCAACAATTTAAACTACATTAGTATAAAAATTAAAAAACTTACCAATAATTCACCAGCTAAAAAAATTTTTGAAGCAATCAATCATTACTCTAAAGAAAGTGAAATTAGATATGTTGGTGGATGTATAAGAAAAATAATTAATAGGGAAAAAGTTGATGATATTGACTTAGCTACAAATTTAAATCCTCAACAAGTTTGTGAAGCATTAAAAAAAAAAGATATAAATTATTACCAAACTGGTATTGAACATGGAACAATAACAGCTTTAATTGATAAATATAAATTTGAAATTACAAGTTTAAGAGAGGATATCTCTACAGATGGTAGGCACGCTTTAGTAAAGTTTTCTAATAATTGGAAGAAGGATGCATCACGAAGAGATTTTACAATTAATTCAGTTTATTCAGATAAAGATGGAAATTTATTTGACCCCTACGACGGTAAAAAAGATTTAGATAAAGGATTTATTAATTTTATTGGAGATGCTGATGAAAGAATTAAAGAAGATTATCTAAGAATATTAAGATACATAAGATTTTATTTAGAATATTCAAAACAGCCCCACAATTTAGAAACCATCAGAAAAATAAAAATGAATATGGATGGAATTTCAAAATTATCGAAGGAAAGATTATTAGATGAACTTAGAAAGATAATTAAACCACATGTGCTTGAAAAGTTGTCTAGGGATAAATTATGTTTAGAAATATTTTCAATAATTTTTCCTGAATTAAAGAATATTGTTTTCTTTTATAAACTTAGCTCAGATAAAAAAGATATGTTAAAGGAAATGGATTTTATCTTTATTTTATCTTTAATGATAGTTGATGAGAACGATAATGTAGATTATTTTTTGTATAAATTTAATATCTCTAAAAAAGATCAAAGGAGAATTAGAATTATTGATGATTTTTATAAAAGAAATATTAATTCAAGTACATTTAATGAAAATAATATGAATAAATTTTTTTATTACAATGGGAAGCAAGCAATTAATGATATTTTAAATTTTAGAATAATTAAATCTAGAAAATTAGACAAAAACTTAATAAAACTTAGTAAGCTATATAAAGACAAAAAAATTCCTATAATGCCTATAGGTGCAAATACACTAATGACGAAATATAAAATACCAGAAGGTAAAAAATTAGGAATAAAATTAAAAAATATAGAGGAAAAATGGGTAGAAAATAATTTTCAAATTTCTGATCAACAGGTTGATAATATAATTAAAGATATTTAACATCTTTAATTTCAAAATTTTTAACACCTGCTGGGGTATTTATCTCAACTAAGTCATTTTTATTTTTTCCAATCAAACCTTTACTGATAGGTGACTGAAAATAAATCAGTTTTTGTTCGAGATCAGCTTCATCTTTACCTACTATTTTATAGTGAATCTTTTCACCATTATCTAAATTTTCTAAAAATACAGTTGAACCAAAAATTACTTTTCCATCATTATTCAATTTTGTGACATCAATTACGTTTGCTCTTGCAATGATGTCATTTATTTCAGTAATACGACCTTCGTTATGAGATTGTTCTTCCTTAGCAGCATGATATTCTGCATTTTCTTTTAAATCTCCATGAGATCTTGCTTCAGCTATTGCAGCAACAATTTGAGGTCTTTTTTTTTCTTTTAGAAAAACTAATTCTTCTTTTAATGCATTTAATCCTTTTAAAGTAATCGGTTCTTTATCCATCTTATTTCCATTTTGCTAATGGTGGTAATGACATTAATATTCCTTCAACATTTCCACCTGTTTGTAATCCAAATTTCGTTCCTCTATCATATAGTAAGTTAAATTCTACATATCTACCTCTTTTAATATATTGCATTTCCTTATCTTTTGTACTCCATTTTTTTTTAACTTTACTTTTAATAATTTTATTAAAAATTAGTTGAAATGTTACACCAACATCCCTCACGAATTTAAAATCATTTTCAAAATTATTTTTTTTGTAGTCGAAGAAAATACCGCCAATACCTCTAGACTCTTTTCTGTGAGGTAAATAAAAATATTCATCACAATTTTTTTTATATTTTTTATAATAATTTTTATTATGACGATTGCACATATTTTTTAATATTTTATGAAAATTTTTTTTTTCAGTTTTATCAATTTTTGAAGGTGTTACATCCATACCTCCACCAAACCAATCTTGTGTAGTACATATGTACCTTGTGTTAAAATGCATAGCTGGAATTAAGGGATTTTTCATATGCATAACCACAGAAATACCAGATGCCCAAAATCTTGGATCTTTTATAGCTCCAGGTATATTTTTTTGAAATTGTTTTGGAAATTTTCCATAAACTTTAGAAAAGTTGACCCCAACTTTTTCAAAAATATTTCCATTTTGTAGTATTCTGTATTCACCACCACCTTCATCTTTTATATTGCTTTTTTTCCAAGTCGTTGATTTAAACTTAAATTTATTCTTTTCAAGTTTGCAAATATCATCACAAAATGCATCTTGTAGAGTTTTAAACCAATTACTTGTTAAATCTTTTTTAATTTTTAAATTCATATTAAATCAACTTAATTTGTTTTAAACTTTCAGCTAGAATAATTGCTACTGATGATGCAATATTTAGTGACCGTTTGTCATTTTTCATAGGTATTTTTAATTTATCTTTAATTAATTTGTGTACGCTTTCAGGAACTCCAGCACTTTCTCTTCCAAATAAAATTGTATCATCTTTATCAAATTTAAATTTGGTGTAAGATATAGATGCTTTAGTTGTCATCAATATAATTCTTTGATTTTTTTTAAATTTAAAAAAATCGACTGAGCTTTTGTAAAATTTAATATCTTTTTCATTCATGTAATCCATTACAACCCTTTTAAATCTCTTATCATTCAATAAAAAACCACAGGGTTCTATAATCTCTAATTTTGCACCAAGACACGCACAGGTTCTAATGATAGCTGCTGTATTTTGAGGTATATCTGGCTCAAATAATGCAATTTTGGGGCTAAGATTAGTTGAATTCTGTGTCATTCTATCAGTAGTAAAATTAGTATTTTATATTATATGAAATCATATATTAAGTAGAAAATATCAATATAAATTGTATTTAATTAAAGTTACTGATGTCAGAAAAAAAAACCAATAGAAGAGATTTCTTATTTACAGCCACTTATGCAGTGGGAGCCGTAGGGGTAGGAGCAACAGTCTGGCCTATGATTGATCAGATGAATCCAGATGCATCAGTGAAAGCTTTAGCTAGCACAGAAGTAGACGTAAGCTCTGTGGCGCCAGGAAAAACAATTACTGTTCTTTGGAGAGGCAAACCAGTTTTTATTAGAAGAAGAACGCAAGAAGAAATTACTGATGCAAAATCAGTTAAGATGGAAGAATTAAAAGACCCTGAAAAAGATGAAGATAGAGCAAAAAACCCAGAATGGTTAGTGATGCTAGGGGTTTGTACCCACTTAGGATGTGTTCCTCTTAATGACAAAGGAGATTATAATGGATGGTTCTGTCCTTGTCATGGTTCACATTATGATATATCCGGCAGAATTAGAAAAGGTCCTGCACCAACAAATATGGAGATCCCAAAATATGAATTTGTTAATGCTAACACAATTAAAATTGGATGATAAATAATGAGTGACCACGAATATACCCCAAAATCAAAATTTGGAAAATGGTTTAATGATAGACTTCCATTATTGTCTTTAGCAAGTCATCTAACAGACTATCCAACACCAAAAAATTTAAATTACTGGTGGACTTTTGGAGGAATACTTACTTTTTGTTTGATAACTCAAATTGTAACAGGGCTTACATTGGCAATGCATTATATTGCTCATGCAGATATGGCATTTGAGAGCGTTGAGCATATCATGAGAGATGTAAATTATGGTTGGTTAATAAGATATATACATGCAAATGGTGCATCAATGTTTTTTTTAGCAGTTTATATTCATATTTTTAGATCTTTATTTTATGGATCTTATAAATCTCCAAGAGAAATTATTTGGATAATTGGTATCATTATTTATCTCTTAATGATGGCTGCAGCTTTTATGGGTTATGTTCTTCCATGGGGGCAAATGAGTTTTTGGGGAGCTACTGTTATTACAAATTTATTTAGCGCAATTCCTTTAGTAGGTGAAGGGATCGTAACTTGGTTGTGGGGCGGTTATTCAGTTGATAATCCAACATTAACAAGATTTTTTACACTACATTATTTAATTCCTTTTTTAATTTTAGGATTAGTAGTTTTACATATCTGGGCTCTACATGTTCCTGGAAATAATAATCCTATAGGAATTGATATTAAAAAACCTTCAAAAGATACAGTTCCATTTCATCCTTACATAGTTATTAAAGATGGTTTTGCATTGTTAATGTTTATGATTGTTTTTGCATTTTTTGTTTTTTATGCACCAAATATATTAGGACATGCAGATAATTACATTGAAGCAAATCCACTTGTAACTCCGGCACATATTGTTCCTGAATGGTACTTATTACCATTTTATGCAATTTTAAGATCTGTCCCCGATAAGTTATTGGGAGTAATAGCAATGTTATCAGCTATTTTAATTCTTGCTGCATTGCCTTGGTTAGATACTTCAAAGATCAGATCTGCTGTTTTTAGACCTCTTTATAAACAATTTTACTGGATATTGGTCGCTGATGTTCTTATTCTAGGATATGTAGGTGCAATGCCTGCAGAAGGACTGTATTTATTGATAGCTAGAGTTGCTACAGCTTATTACTTTTTACACTTCCTTATAGTATTGCCTGTTTTAGGGTTTAAAGAAAGAACTTTACCAATACCTTTAAGTATTACAGAGCCTGTTCTTGGAGGTTCTACAAACATAGCTATGGCTAAAAATAGAGAAAGCTTGCATAAATAAAGTGAAAAATATTATTAAATTATTAATAATTACAATATTTTTTTTTAGTTCTGTAAATTTATATTCAGCAGAAAAAGTAGAATACTTAAAAACGGATTGGAGCTTTAAAGGTCTTTTTGGAAAATTTGACAGATCTTCACTTCAAAGAGGGTATCAAGTCTACACAGAGGTTTGTGCTTCTTGCCATTCAATGAAGTATGTTAGTTACAGAAACTTGGGAGAAAAAGGTGGCCCTGAATTTTCAGAAGAAGCAGTTAAGGCTATAGCGGCATCTTTTGAAGTAAATGATGGCCCAAATGCAGATGGTGAAATGTTCACAAGACCAGGAAAACTATCAGATAAATTTGTTATGCCTTATGAAAATGTTAAGGCTGCTCAGGCTGCTAATGGTGGTGCATATCCACCAGACATGTCGGTATTAGTTAAAGCAAGAGGCGGTGGTGTAGATTATATTTATTCATTGTTACAAGGATATGAAGATGCACCAAGTGGAATGATTTTAGATGAGGGTGTTCATTACAATAAGTACATGTATGGAAATAAGATTAAGATGTCAGCACCACTTTCTGAGGGTATCGTTGAATATGGAGATGGTACCGAAGCAACTGTTGAGCAAATGTCAAAAGATGTGACAACGTTCTTAATGTGGACTGCAGAACCTCATCTAGAGTCACGTCATCAAATGGGCTTTAAAGCAATCGTCTACTTGATTATTCTAACTATTTTAGTTTATTTCAGTATGAAAAGAATATGGTCAAGTATTGAAACGGAAGTTTAATACATCGCCATCTTTTACAACATAATCTTTTCCTTCCAATCTCATTTTACCATTCGTTTTAGAATTTACCCAACCATCATTAGCTATAAAATCATCATAAGAAATTGTTTCAGCTCTTATAAATCCTTTTTCAAAATCAGTGTGAATTTCACCAGCAGCTTTTGGTGCAGTGCAGCTCTTTGGAATAGTCCATGCTCTAGTTTCTTCAGGTCCTGAAGTAAAATATGTATCTAATTCGAGAATTTTATAACCTTTTTGGATTAGCAAATTTAATCCAGTTTCTTTAAGGCTAATCATTTCCATATAGTTTTTCTTCTCATTAATATCCAATCCATTTATTTGATTTTCTATATCAGCAGAAATAATTAGGGTATTTTCTTGACCAAATTTATTGATAAATGCTTTTGTGTAATCATTACCACTTTGGACACTCTGTTCATCTACATTGCAAACAAATATTTTAGGCTTCAAAGACAATAATCCACTTTGGTTAAGTTGTTTTTTTTCAAATTGAGATTTTAATACAGAAGTATCTTTATCATTATTGATGTAATCTAATGTTGTTTCAAGAATTTTTATTTGTTTTTCCTCTACATTTTTTTTATTATTTTTTTCTAATCTTTTTTGAATAGATTCAAGATCTGCAAGCATCATTTCTGTTTCAATAATTTCAAGATCTCTTATAGGATCGACTGTTGGATTTACATTTTGAATATCATCTGAATCAAAGCATCTAATCATATGTATAATTGCATCTACCTCTCTAATATGTGAGAGAAATTTATTTCCTAAACCTTCTCCTTTTGATGCTCCTTTTACCAGGCCTGCAATATCAACAAATGAAATAGTTGTATTAATAATCTTTTTTGAATTTGATATTTTAGCTAAATTTTTTAATCTACTATCTGGCACTGGCACAACACCCACATTAGGATCAATAGTACAAAATGGAAAGTTTGCTGTTTGTGCTTTGCTAGAGTTAGTTAATGCATTAAATAGAGTTGATTTACCAACATTAGGAAGTCCAACTATTCCACATTTAAAACTCATTATTTATTATTTACGGTACTAGAAAACAAATCTAATTTTTTTTCTAAAAGAATAGAAATAGAGTCAGTTATATTTTTTAATATTTTTTCAATACCAACAGCCTCATCTTCATCAAAATTTTGCAATACATAATCTGCTATTTCTAAATTACCCTTAGGTTTTCCAATCCCAATTCTAACTCTTGAATAATCCTTGCCTATAAATTTATCAATTGAAGATATCCCATTATGTCCCGCACTTGACCCACCAAATTTAGTTTTAATTTTTCCAAATTCCACATCAAGATCATCGTGAAAAACAATTACATCCTCAGCGTTAATTTTAAAGTATTCAATTAGTTCTCTTATGCAAATTCCTGAATTATTCATAAAAGTTAATGGTTTAATAGCATAAACTTTTTCATTTCCAATATTTCCTGTTGTTAAGAGACCCTTAAACTTTGGCTTTTGTTTTGAGAGGCCAAATTTTTTGTTGATAGAATCTATAATTTTAAATCCAACATTGTGTCGATTGTTTTCACTGTCGGGTGTTGGATTGCCTAATCCTACGAATAAAAGCATAAATAAATAGAATTAAATTTTCAATTTTGATTGATTATTTTTTTTCTTCAGCAGGTTTCTTATCATCACCTTCTTTTTTATCACCTTTAGCACCCTCTGCTGCTGGTTTGTCACCATCTGCACTTGAGGCTGCTGTCCCTTCAGCTCCTTCAGCTCCCACTTCACCCTCTGCTGTTTCCGCTTCAGCTGGCTTTTCTGGTTCCTTCATAACTGTTGGTGCTGCTAAAGTTGCTATCACAAAGTCTCTTCCTTGAATAGTTGGCAGCACTTCAGAGTCTAATTTAACTGATGAAATTTTAAAACTTTCCCCAATATCAATACCATCAAGATCAAGTGTTAAACTTGCAGGTATTTTTTCACTTGGACACTTTAATTCAACTTTTCTTCTAACAATATTTAAAACACCACCTCTTTTTAATCCTGGAGATTTTTCATGGTTTATAAAATTGACTGGAACTTCAATCTTAATTTTAACTCCGGGTAATACCCTTAAAAAATCCACATGAGTTGGTTCGTCACTTAAAATGTGGTACTTTACCTCTCTAGGTAAAACATTTTGAGGTTTACCATTAATATTAAGAGTAATAATATTTGATAGGAAATTCTCTTTATCGATTAAATTTTTAAGTATTTTTTTTGGAATAGAAATTTTTTGGTTTTCATCTTTTCCACCATAAACTATTGCAGGAACATTGCCATTATCTCTAATAGCATTAAGCTGACCTTTGGTATTATTCTCTCTGATATTAGCTTCTAAAGAATTCATAAAACACAGGTTTTTAACCCATGTTGATAAATAATCAAGGTAATTATTTGAATAAGTCTGAAACTGAAGTTGAATTAGAAATTCTTTTTATAGCCTCTCCCATAAGGCCAGAAATAGGTAAAACTTCTATATTTTTAACAGTTTTAGTTTTTTCACCATTATCTATTGTGTCTGTTATCACTAAATTTTTAATTACAGAATTTTTTATTTTTTTAACTGCGTCACCACTTAAAACACCATGAGTGATATAAACGTATACTTCTTTAGCGCCTCTCTCTTTTAAAGCTTTAGCTGCATTAACTATAGTTCCACCAGAATCAATTATATCATCCACAATAATGCAAGTTTGATCTTTTACATCTCCAATAACATTCATAACTTGTGATTGACCAGGTTTTGGTCTTCTTTTGTCTACAATAGCAAGACCCACGTTGAGAAGCTTTCCAAGCGCTCTAGCTCTTTCTGTTCCACCAACGTCCGGCGCAACACAAATAATTTTTTTACTTTTAATTTTCTTTCTTGCATGTCTCGCAAATATCGGGGTAGCAAAAAGATTATCCACAGGAATATCAAAGAAACCTTGGATTTGCCCTGCATGTAAGTCAACAGTTACAACTCTGTCGGCACCAGCTTTTGTGATTAAATTTGAAACTAATTTTGCTGATATAGATGTTCTTGGAACAACTTTTCTATCTTGTCTTGCGTATCCAAAATAAGGAATGACAGCAGTAATATTTTTTGCAGAAGATCTTTTGAGAGCATCTATACAGAGTAATAATTCCATTAGATTATCATTTGCAGGAGATGAGACAGACTGAATAATAAAAATACTATTCCCTCTTATATTTTCATTTATCTCAACATAGATTTCACCATCAGAAAATTTTTTTATACTAGAATTTACAAGTTTTGATTTTAAATATTTAGCAATATTTTTGCTGAGTACTTTGTTGCTATTTCCAGTTAATAATTTCATTGAAAAAGTTTAATTAATCATAATTATTGAAATATTTCTACCATAATCATCATGATTTGATCCCAAAGCTTGCCTTGCACTAAAAAAATTATTTTTTTTGATAAAAGTATCAATATTTTTCATTTCAATTTTTGAGATTTTGTTTAATTTTAGTTGAGATTTCACATAATTAGGTAAATCAAAATAAATTATGTTTTTTCTATTATAAAAAAAAATTTTGTTTTTTTTATCTTTTCTTAAAAATTTTTTTTTAAAATCTTCTTTTACACAATAACTGGCACGACCAATACAAGGACCTATTGCAGCAATAATATTATTTTTTTTACATCCCTTTTTTAACATAAAATTAATTACATTATGTACTATACCTTTAAAAGCGCCTTTCCAACCCGCATGTATTGCAGCAACTATATTTTTTTTATTATCATATAGTAAAATTGGAACACAATCTGCAGTCAAAACTGCTATTGGAAGCCTTTCTTGATCAGTTATTATTGCATCAGCTTTTATCCTTTTTTTATTTAATCTAAAATTTTTATTGATGAAAACAAACTTATTACTGTGAATTTGGTGGAGCAAAAAAATATTTTTAGATTTTTTGTTAAATTTATTTTTTACAATTTTTAAGTTTTCTTTGACTTTGAATCTTTTGTCATTCGAGCCAGGACCACAATTTAAACTTTTGTAAATACCTTTTGAATTACCCCCATTTCTATTGAAAAAACCATGACTAATCTTTTTTTGTTTCAATAGTTTTTTTGAAGTGATCAATTTTAAAAACCTAATTTAAACTTGTTTTTTTGATTTTTTATCAGCATAACTTTAAATAAATTTCCCATTTGTTTTTCATCAATAAGTCTTTTAAGTCGATAATAGATATCTGCTTTTTTCAAAAAATTTTGATTTTTAGAAATTATCTCTGCTCTTTGTTTTATTCCCATTTTTACCAAAAACTTTTTTTGAGTTGTTAAATTACTTCTTAATCCACCCATTTGTTTAGTAAATTTTTTAAAAAGATTAAAATTTATATTATGAGTAATATCTGAATTTCCAATATTACCTAAAACATTGTCAAATTTATGTTTTGAGATTGCTTGCAATGTGTTTTTCATCTTTTTATCTGTATAGCCATAATCTATTAATAATAGCCCTCCAGTGCTTTTTTTGATCATTTTAGAAATATTTTTCAAATAATTTAATCCAAGCTCAGAGTATTCTATAAAACTCTGATTTTGAGATATTTTGAAATTAATTTTTTTTTCAATTTTTTTCATATCAGTTTTTTTTTCAAAAAAAAAAGCTTTCTTTAAATTTTTAAAATTTACAAATTTTTCAAACCATAAATTTTTTCTTTTTTTAAATTGTTTTATTGCAATTGCATCAAAAAACTCATTTGCAATAAATATACTGGGATTTTTTTTTATTTTACTTATTCTAGAGATCCAAATTATTTTATTTTTAACCAATTTTTTTTTTTGAATCTTAATTAACGATGGACTTTTTTCATATATGATTAAATTACATGATTTTAAAAAAAGGGGAAAATTTCTAAAACTTTCAATAAGAACTTTCATCATTTCACCATTTCCAGCTCCTAGCTCAATTAAATTAAATTTTTTTGGAGACCCTAAACTTTGCCAAAAACATATAATCCATATAGCCAACATTTCAGAGAAAAGCCTTGAAATATTTGGAGCAGTTATAAAGTCACCTTCTTTACCAAAAGGATTCCTCTTCATGTAATAGCCAAATTTTTTATTATAAAGGCATAAGTTTATGAATTTATCTAAAGGTAAATTACAACTTTTGTTTAACATCATATTTAGTAATAATTAAAAAAATTCCTATTAATAAAAATATTGAGCTAATTATTTGTCCCATTGTTAAATCAAAAAATAGATAACCCAACTGTTGATCTGGTACTCTAAAAAATTCAATTGTAAATCTGAAAATAGAATAAAATATTAAAAATAAGCCAGATATGAAACCTGGAGTTTTCATAAATTTTTTATTTCTAAGATTAATTAAAATCAAGAATAAAATTATTCCTTCAAAAAATGCCTCATATAATTGTGAGGGGTGTCTATATAAATTATCTACTTGTATAAATTTTACTGCCCAAGGTACGTTAGTTTCAATTCCATATAATTCTGAATTTATAAAATTTGCTATTCTACCAAAAAATATGCCTATAGGTGCAGTAATTGCAACAACGTCAAGATATTTAAAAGTGTTATGATTATTTATTCTAGCAAAGAAAATACTTACAATTACAATTCCTATCAAACCTCCATGAAATGACATTCCTCCATGCCAAATTTTAAGTATATCAGTGAGGTTATGCAAATAATAATCAAAGTTATAAAATAATACATAACCTAATCGCCCACCTAATATTATACCCAATATGAGATAAGTTATATAATCATCAAATTTTTCTTTTAATTCATCGTCAGATATAAAAATTTTTTTACACAAGATCCAACCAAGCAAAATACCAATAATATACGCCAGAGAATACCACCTGATTTCAATTGAAAAAATTTGAATAGCAACTGGGTCAAAATTATTAATGAACATTTTAAATTATAATTATAGACTATAATTATAATAAGTTATTATGCAAATATATGAAAAATTCAAAGTTTGTTATTGATAAATTAGCCAAGTTATTCGAACAAGGTTTATTATCGTCTAAAGATATAGCAACTGAGCTTATGACTATTTTAAAATCAAAAAGAGACGAGATAGTCTTTAAGATGAAATTAACAAGCAAGGATGAATTTGAAATTTTATCAAAGAGAGTTGAAAATTTAGAAAAAAAAATTGTTCAATTTCGAGAACAAAAAAAAAAGAAAACTAAAAAGGTAAAAAAATCTTAACTCCCAAACCATTCATTGAAGATTTTTCTAATTTAATATTTCCCCCATGTGATCTCACAATATCTGATGCTATAGATAATCCCAGACCAACACTTGCCTTCGAGTCAGCTCTACCTTTGTTGATTTTATAAAATGGTTTGAATACATTATCTAATTCCTGTTCTGGAATTCCAGGACCATCATCCTCAATTTTAATAAATAAATTGTTATTATTTTTGTTAATTTCAATAATAATTTTTTCAGCATATTTAATCGCATTATCTAATAGGTTATGAATGCATCTTTTAATTAAATTTTTTCTTCCACTTATGTATATTCTAGGAGCAATTCTAGTAGAAATATTTTTATTATCATATTTTTCTACTATGTTAATAACAAGATCGCTAAGATCAAACTCTTCATCTCTCTCTAAATAAGATGAACTTGTAAATTGAAGGTATTCATTTAACATTTTTTCCATTTCATTTATATCTTCAGCTAATTTAGCTGCTAATATTTTGTCTTTAATAAAAGCGATTTGAAGTTTCATTCTTGTGAGTGGTGTCCTTAAATCATGACTAATTCCTGATAACATCTCTGACCTTTGATTTAAATGTCTGACAATTCTTTTTCTCATTTTATCAAATTCATAACCAGCTTGTCTTATTTCTGCTGCGCCTGATGGCTTAAACTCTTCTACGTCTTCACCTCGACCAAATCTTTCTGCAGCTTTAGCAAGATTTGTAATTGGTCTAGTTTGATTTTTCAAAAATATTAATGATATGAAAATTACTATGACAGCTGGTACTGTAATCCATAAGGCAAATATTCTTGCTGAAGAACTTGTTACTCTATCTTTAGGTATTAAAAATTTGAAATATCCACTTTGATATTTAATTCTTAAATCAATTAATTCCTTGTAACTTGTAGTGCTAAACCAAAATTCTTGAGATCCAAATCTTGATTTTAATTCTCTTCTAAGTGTTCTGTCGATAGGGCTGAACCATCTCTCATCGTACTTATAAATAAAATTTTTATCATCAACATATTCAATATTTAAATCTTGATATACAGAAAAAAGATTTGTGATTTCACTTTTTTTATAAAATTCATCATTATAAACTTCTATAAAAGTATTAATTTCATTTACTAATGCTTTCGTCATACCTTTATTTGTTTTTATCCAAAGACTATCAAAAAAAACGATAGTTATAATTAATTGTAAAAGAATTACAGGAACAGCGACAATAAGTAATGCTCTATAAAATAATCTTTTTGGAAGAATTTTTTTTATAAATTTATTCAATCCATAAAACATACCCGGCTCCTCTAATAGTTTGTAAAAATTTTGGATTTTTAGGATCAATTTCTATTTTTTTTCTTAGTCTAGTTATTATTACATCAATAGATCTCTCTTTATCTAAATTAATTAATACCCCAATATCTTCACGTGAAAATGTCTTTCCTGGACTATTTATCATCTTTTCTAAAATTAATTTTTCTGTATTATTAATTTTGTATTCAGTGTCATTTTTAAAAATTAATTTTTTATTTAAGTCTATTTTGATATTTTCAAACTCAATGACTCTTTTTTGCTCATTTTCTTTTGTCTTGTTAATAATATTTTGTATTCTTAAAATCAATTCTTTTGGCTCAAATGGTTTTGGTAAATAGTCATCAGCACCAATTTCTAATCCTTCAACTCTCTCATCTGCTTCACCCTTTGCAGTTAGTAGAATTATAGGAGTTTCTAATTTTTTTTTATTATCTCTAATAAAATCTAAACCATTTTTTCCAGGCATCATTATATCTAGGATGATTAGATCAAATCTAATTATCTTTATTTTTTCTTCTGCATCTTCTGCACTGCTAGCTGTTGTTGTTAAGTAGTTATTCTCATTTAAATACTTTTTGACTAATGATCTTATGCCATCATCATCATCGACAACTAATATATGTGCTATAAAATCATCCATTAATTATTTTTTTTAAAACATTGTCAAAATTTATAACCTCTTCTGAGCTAGAACTTAGAAGTGCATTGTAAATCCTTTTTTTCTGAATCTCAAAAATTTCAGTAAATATTTTTTTTCCACGATCATTCAAATATATATGTTTTATCCTAGTATCCTGCTCATCTTTTCTAAAAGTAATCACCTCTAATTTTGTTAAATCTTTTAACACCCGATTTAAGCTTTGCTTTGTAACCTTAAGTCTTTGTAATAGTTCTGAAATAGAAATACCTTCATACATAGATAATAAATGAATAACTTTTTGATGAGCTAAACCAATCGAATACTTATTTAGAATTTTTTTAGAGTCTGAAAATGTTTCTCTGTAAGTAATGAATAGCTTTTCTATCAAATCTTTTAATTGATCGTCTTTTAGATATAAAAGTTCTTTCATTATAGGTAAGTTATATTGACATATTATAAATACAAAGATATTTTTCAGTAATAATTTTATATTTCATATAATGATACCCTACGATAAACGATCAGGTAAAATATGGTACAATGGCGAATTAGTTGATTGGTCTGATGTTAAAGTACATGTATTAAGCCATGGATTACATTATGCGAGCTGTGTTTTTGAAGGCGAGCGAGTATATGATGGATCAATATTTAAGTTAGAGGAACATACTTCAAGATTATTCCATTCAGCAAGAAGAATGGGATTTGATATTCCTTATAGTGAAAACGAAATTAATGAAGCATCTAACAAAATAATTTCAACTCAGAAAGTTGAAAATGGTTATGTTAGACCAGTTGTTTGGAGAGGAAGCGAAATGATGGCTATTTCTGCTCAACAAACAAAAATTCATGTTGCAGTAGCAACTTGGGAATGGGGATCGTATTTTGATCCTAAGCTTAAAGTAGAGGGAATTAAATTGAATATTTCTAATTGGAGGAGACCAGCGCCCAATACAATACCATGGGATACAAAAGCGTCTGGACTTTATATGATTTGTACGCTCTCAAAACATGAAGCAGAAAAACAAGGTTATACTGACTCTCTTATGTTGGATCACGAAGGAAATGTTGCTGAGGCAACTGGAGCAAATATTTTTTTTAAAGATAAAAAAGGGGAGCTTCATACTCCAATACCAGACTCATTTTTAGATGGAATAACAAGACGAACAGTTATTGAGATTGCAAAATCTAAAGATATTAAAGTCCATGAACGCAAGATCAACCCTGAAGAATTAAAAAATTTTGTTGGATGTTTTTTAACAGGAACAGCAGCAGAGGTTACGCCTGTATCATGTATTGCTGAAAATCAATTCAAAGTTTGTAAAACTATAATTGATTTAAATGAAAGTTATCAAACTTTAGTAAAAAAGAAGAAAGCCGCCTAATCTTTATTGTCCTCAGAAATAGCGTGATCAATTCCTTTCCGCATATATTCATAACCTGTAAAAAGTGTTAGAGCGGCAGACAGCCATAAAAAAATTATACCAATAGTTTGTGCATTATAATCTTGAAAATTTATAATTTTGTTCCCAGTCTCTCCAGAAAGTAAAAGTGCAATAGACACCATTTGTAAAACAGTTTTTAGTTTTGCTAGATTTGAAACAGGTAATTTAATCTTTCCCTTTGCTAAAAATTCTCTTAAACCAGAAATTAAAATTTCTCTTGTGAGAATAATTATTGCTGCAATTACTTCATAATTTCGAATAGTACCATCCATGACTAATAAAATAAGTGCAGTTGCCACTATAATTTTATCGGCAATTGGATCTAATAATTCTCCAAGTTTTGACTCTTCACCAAGTAAACGAGCCAACATACCGTCTAAAAAATCAGTAAATGAAGCAACGATAAATAGTATCAAAGCAGTAAGGTCTCCATAAAAACCAGGCAAATAAAATGCCAATACGAAAAAGGGAACGATTAAAATTCGACCTATAGTTAAAATGTTTGGTATTTTTCTAAGCATACTATTTTTTATTCGTGGAAAAAGTTATATATCTGTTTTGCAACTTGCGCCTCAACACCTTCAACTGACTTTATCTCATCAAGACTAGCAGACTCAACTGCTCTTGCTGACCCAAAATGGTTTAATAAAGCTCTTTTTCTGATAGCTCCTATGCCATTTATCTGGTCTAGTAAAGACTTTTTAATACCCTTTGCTCTTTTAGCTCTGTGCGAAGTGATTGCAAATCTATGAGCCTCATCTCTAAGACGTTGCATAAAAAATAGAGTAGGATCATTTTTTTCAAATTTGAATGATCTTCCATTATAGAAGAATGTTTCATCACCACTATTTCTCAATTTACCCTTGGCTATGGCTATCATAGGTAAATCATGTAATCCAAATTCATCTAAAACTTCTTTTGCCGAAGAGTATTGACCTTTTCCACCATCAATTAGTATTAAGTCAGGAAGTGTAAGGTAATTACCCTTTTCGAGCATGGCCCTCTTAAATCTTCGGGTAAGAACTTCTTTTAACATTGCAAAATCATCTTGTTCAGAACCTTTAGTTTTAATGTCAAATTTACGATATCTTTTTTTTACAAAACCTTCATTACCAAATGTTACCATTGCACCAACACTATTTGTTCCCTGAATATGACTATTGTCATATACCTCAACCAAGTTTATATGATTTTTTAAATCAAATTTTTTAGCAACATTTTCAAATAAATTTTTATTATTGTTAGTTTCATAAAGTTTTCTATTTAAGGACTCTTTGGCATTTTTTTCTGCCATAGCAATTACTTTAGCTTTAGATCCTTTTTTAGCAGTATTAATAGAAATGGTACTATTTTCTTTTTTACTT
>Ga0209631_10003731_pt1 | contig 17339 bp, 10 predicted proteins | sample COG_08_FD_184752 | JGI IMG/M metagenome (GOLD analysis project Ga0209631, IMG submission 184752) | Pelagic Microbial community sample from North Sea - COGITO 998_met_08 (SPAdes) (version 2) | ecosystem: Environmental > Aquatic > Marine > Neritic zone/Coastal water | place: Helgoland, sampling...
GTATGCTCCAACAGACCGGGCGCGACGCCGCCGGCGCTCGAGGAGGCGCCCAGGGACGACGGCTCGGGCGACGGCCAGCCCCCCGCCAAGAAACCGAAAGGGAAGGTGAAAGGACCCGCGAAGAACGCTCCAAAGGTTCTGGTCAGCAAGCAGGACGTCGCCGGGTCCACGTCGTCGCCCCCATCCGCCGTCGGGCCGAGGACCACACTCATCGTGTGCCCGGTCTCCGTCCTTTCCAACTGGGAGCAGCAGATCGCGGAGCACACCGACGGAAGCCTCAGCGTGTACCGCTACCACGGCGCCGCCAAGACCAAGAAACCGAACGAGCTGACAAAACACGACGTCGTCATCACCACCTACGGCACCCTGACCGCCGACAAGGGCGCCGTGCTCGACAAGGTGAACTGGTTGAGGGTCGTGCTGGACGAGGCGCACAACATCAAGAACCCCAACGTCGGCCAGTCCGTCGCCACCAGGAAGCTCACGGCGGAGAGACGGTGGGCTATCACCGGCACGCCCATCCAGAACCGCCTACACGACCTCTACTCCCTCCTCGCGTTCCTCAGGGTACAGCCGCTGGACGACAGATCCTTCTGGACCCGAGTGGTGGACAAACCGGTTCACGCCGGTAACCCCGTGGGGTACGACAGGCTGGTCACCCTCATGGCCGCCATCGCGCTCCGACGCACCAAGGACCAGAAGCTGAAGGACGGTACCCCGCTCGTGCGCCTGCCCACCAAGGAGGTGCTGGTGCAGACCGTGGAGATGGGTCTGGGAGACCGGGCGCGGTACTCGAATTTGCTACGAGCCGCGCAGGAGCAAATCGGTGGCATGATGGCGGACGGGAGCCTCTTTGGAAATTACGCTCACGCGCTCGAGGTTATCCTTCGTCTGCGCCAGCTGTGCTGCCACGGTGACCTCGTCAAGCGGGGAAAGAACGGCGAGGAGAAGCCGGTGACGCCGCCGACGGGTGAGCAGATGGCCCAGCTGATGTCGGTGCTCAGAGCCGGCGGCCTCGACGACTGCTGCATATGCCTGGGCTCCATGTTCCACCCCGTGGTGACCCGATGCGCGCACGTGTTCTGCCGGGGATGCATCGCCCCCGCGCTCGAGCGGAGGCAGTCATGCCCGCTATGCCGCGCGGCCTGCAAGCCCGGTGAGCTGGTGGAGGCGCCCCCCGACGAGGACGGGGAGACTTGCGACGGCGGCGGCGCGACTCTAGTGGCTCCCAGCGCCAAGACAGGGGCGCTCGTGGCTCGACTCAAGACGGACCTCAGGGCTCGCGTCGACGGCGGCGGCCGCAAGACCAAAGCCGTGGTCTTCAGCCAGTTCGTCACCTTCATCGACATCGCGCAAAAAACCGTCGAGGCTGCGGGGTTCAAGTGCGTTCGACTGTCGGGCGGCATCTCGGCGGCGAATAGGGAGAAACGCATCAAGGAGTTCCAGAGCGCCGACCCGGGTTCGCCGGATGTCATCTTCGTCTCTCTCAAGGCTGGAGGCTTGGGGATCAACCTGACTGCCGCGAACTTCGTGTACATGCTGGATCCTTGGTGGAACCCCGCGACGGAGGATCAGGCCATGGACCGCGTGCACCGGCTCGGTCAGGACAGGCCGGTGACGGTGGTGAGGTTCGTGTGCAAAGATACGATTGACGAGAAGATGATGGAGCTGCAGCAGCGCAAGAGGGAGCTGGCCAAGGCTGCGTTCGTGAAGAAGACGGAGAAGGAGAGGCAGGAGATGCGCAAGGCGGACCTCAGCCTCCTCCTCAGCCTCACGAGCCTCGTATGAGACGACGATGGGAGATGAGACGACGAATGGAACGACAAATCACGGACGATGTAACAAAAACTACCGACTCAACGAAGCCAGCGCGGCGCGCTTCGCCCTCTCACCAACCTGGTCCGCGTCCATCAGCTCCAGCGTCGGTAGGTTCACGGCGGGTATATCCCCCGGGTCGATGGACTCGTACACGCCAGCCTTGGGCGTGTCTCTGTCCCACACGCCGTCGTACCGCGTCCCCTTGGCTTCGTAGTAGAACACGCCTTTGCCGTGCTTGACGTCATCCGCCCACTCCCCTTCGTAGCAGTCCCCGTTGGCGAGCTGCATCACCCCGAACCCCGTGCGCTTCCCCTCCACCCAGTCGCCGTCGAAGACGTCCGCGCCGAGCCCGTCGAACCTGCCGCCGTACGTCTGCTTGCCGCGCCCGTGCCTCTTGCCGTCGGCCCAGTTTCCCTCGTACGTCTCGCCCTTCTCGTTGTGCATGACCCCGTAGCCGTCGCGTTTGTTGTGGACCCACGTGCCGTTGTACTCGACCCTGTGCTTGCCGTGCTCGCACCGCCACACGGTGCCGAAGCCGTGCTTCTTGCCCTCGAACCACTCGCCGTCGTACCTGTCGCCGTTGGGCCAGGTCATCGTGCCTCGGCCTGGGGAAAAGATTATTTCGGGCGGGAGGGGTCAGAACGGGGATGGAGCTGACGACGGGGGTGAGGGCGCTCACGGTTGGGAAGACGGGGGTGGGTGGTGCGTACCCGTGATCTTGTTATCGACCCATTGGCCCTTGTACTGTTTACCGCCGGGGATGTACACGGTGCCCCTCTCGCCGTTCTTGTCCGCTGGGTCCGGGCCCATTAAGGGCGCCTTGGCGACCATCTCAGCGGATCCTATTTTTGGGCACTCGTGTATGGAGACGAAGGCGGGTGGACGCTCCTGGAACCTCCTGCGCGCTGACGGTGGGTGCGCTGACGCCGTTCCACGAGCTTTATTGTACTCGAGGGACGTTCGATACGCTCCGACCGACGGCGGCGCGACCGACTCTGGCGCGCGACCCGGCCCGGGGCTATTACACCGAGGGCCAAAACCAGCAGTTCCGTGGCTGATCGCCGACGTTCAACTCGCGCGAAAACAGAAAACGTGGGCCGACAGCCGCCGGAGGGAGGACGCCTCGACACAGTCTTGCAGGGCGCGTATCGCGCCCTCTAGGTCGTCTTCTCCTTCACGCACGAGGAGATGTTAACACTCGTCCGGGGGGCGACGGCGATGCCCGCGCGGCGAGTGCGCGAGGCTTCGAACGCGAGGTCGCCAACCGTGACACACACATCGGCGTGGATAAAGCGAACGCATGACAAATCGACCTCTCGGTCGGCGCGCCTCGTGAGGTCGGCGATCGAGACGAAGGAGGCGAGCATCGACGAGGACGGGTCAGGGTCTTTCGACGAGTGGGACGATGCGGTCTGCATGCCGCTGCAGGACCTGGAGAGGCTCACCAACGTGGACGTCGACGGGTACACGTACGGCAACGCCACGCGCAGGCTGCCCAAGCGGATAGTGCTGGTTCGACACGGGGAGAGCACTGGGAACCTGGACGAGAGCGAGTACACGCGCACGCCGGACTCCCAGATTCCCCTCACGAAGAACGGGCACGTGCAGGCGACGCAGACGGGCGCGATGCTCAGAAACCTCTTCGACGCCAACGACGACGAGGACTACAAGTGCTTCTTCTACATCTCCCCGTACCGACGGTCGAAACAGACCGCGCTGGGTATCGCGCAGGCGTTCGAGAAACGCCACATCAGCGGCGTGCGGGAGGAGCCGCAGCTACGGGAGCAGGACTTCGGGAACTTCCAGGACCTACAGCAGAAGAAGGCTGAGAAGCGGGAGAGGCGGTACTTTGGCCGGTTTTTTTACCGGTTTCCAAACGGGGAATCCGGCGCCGACGTTTTCGACCGCATGACCATCTTCGAGGACCACATGGTGCGGGACATCGACGCCGGGCGGTTCGACGTGGACACCAACATGATCCTGTGCACGCACGGACTCACCCTTCGCCTGTTCCTCATGCGATGGTTCCACTGGACCGTGGCTGAGTACGAGCGGGTGGCCAACCCGGCGAACTCCACGCCAATCGTGCTGGAGCGCATAGACGACCCGACCGTGGACCACGGTAAATTCCACACGAAGGAGCTGTACAAGCTGAGCGCGGAGTCCATCGCGGGCCTGCCGGGGTGCAACGATTACATGACGCGGATGGTGTTGCCAGAAAAAAACTGGGAGCGGGCCCTCACGCTGTCCTCCGAGGAGGTGAAGTGGGGCATGGACGTGCTCGCCGAGGCGGAGGAGGCCAACACGGACGGGTGCGCGTTCGGGCCCGACGGACCGGTCGAGTCCGAGGATAACACGTGCTGACGACGACGTGTCGACTATTTTTTATGTTAGATCAAGTGTAAAAGAACAGGTATGATAGAGATGACAGCGAGCGGCGGCTAAAAGATGAAAGGGTTAGACCCCCTTACTACTTCACTTGTGCACGGCGTTTGACCAGTACCCGTGCAGACCCGGGGGCAGATGATCCTCCAGCTCCACCGACGCCACCGGCCCGTCCCCGATCTTCTTCGCGTCGAAGATGTGCAGAATACAGAGGTCCTCGCCCGCGTGGTTGGCGACGATCAGGACGTACCCGTCGTCCTCGTCCTCGCCGCCGGGCTTGGCGGCGAAGATGGGCTCCTGGAGGAAGGTCCTCTCGCCAAAGTAGTACACCTCCTCGTCCGATTTGGCGCCAACCTTCGTGTCGGTGTCGAACTTGATCAAACACTGGTTGGGCCCCCACTTGACGTCGTCCTTCACCGCCGATCCCGCGCAGTAGGTGAACCTGTACGGTTTGCCCGTGTTTTTGTGGTTAATGGAGGGAAACTCCATCACCCGGTTGCTGAGGGATTCCTGCGCGCTGGCGCCCTTGACGACATCCACGTCGAACCGCGTGTACTCCACCCTCATGCCGCCGTTGTAGAACGCGGGGGTGACCGTGTCCAGGTTCACCGCGAAGTTCATGTACCTCCACGGCGCCGAATCGATCACCACCCGGGACGCGTCTTCAATGCCCTCGGGCTCAAACGCGTTGACGTGGTGGAAGAAAAACTGGTTATCCACGTCGATCGTCTTCTGTCCAATCTTCTTAGCCTTCTCCGTCCGTGGGAGCATGTGCAGCTTCGCGGGCTGGCCCTCCTGGAACGCGATCACCTCCGCGAGGGCGCACTTGGCGAACATGTACTCGCCGATGAGCTTTTGCGGGTCGAGCTTGTTCGGGTTTTGAAGGAGCAGGTACCAGTTCTCGGTGACGAGGCAGTCGTGGAACATGCCAAAGGTGGCGTCCGGCACGCCGAACGTATTCCTCGCAGCCTGCGCACCCTCCACGTCCCACTCGTAGAAGCAGCACTTGTTGGGCTGGAGGAAACCAGCCTGGGCCTCGATGGAGAACGCCACCAGCCTCTTCTCAGCCGGGTCCTCGGAATCGACCACGCGGTAATGCGCCGCCATCTGGGGCACCTCCAACGTCTGGCCCAGCACCACGTCCGCCTCGCCCTGCGTCCGTAGGCTCTTCGGGTCCATCTTGTGGGGCTTACCGCCCTCCCACAGGGCGTACAGCTCGCCGGCCCAGTTCACGACGCCGGTGTTGGCCACGTTCTTGACGTCAAAGTCGAACGGGTTGTAGAATGAATCACCCTTGGGGTTGCCGACGGCGAAGGCACCCTTGTAGAGCATCTTCCGAGCAGCCTGCTCGTCGGTGAATCCCTTGGTGCCGACGAAGTTGTGCTTGAACGTGAGCTCGCCGTCCTCGAAGGCGATCGAGTACACCAGCCCGTCGCCGTCGAAGAACTGGTTAAGCCTCTTGCCGAAGATCTCGAGGAGACCCGGGCCGTTCCTGAAGAGGGTGCCGTTGAGGTCCGCTGGGATGGTCCCGGTGACCCTGGCGGGGTCGATGGTCCGCGGGGCGCTGCCGTCGGTGGTGGACAGCGACGTGTTGCGGTAGATGGAGCGCCAGTCCTCGATGGTCTGCTGCGTGGGGCCCCAGCTTCCCTCGGGCGGTGGCGCGCCTTTCTGAAGCGGTTCGCGGGGCAGCTTCCAGTCCGGGACGGAGGTCTTCGCCGCGGCAGGGGCGGGCGAGGGATCCGCGATTGCGGCGCGGACGCGGAGGGACGCAACGCGCTTACCCCGGGAGGAGGGGCGCGCGCGGCTCAGCGCCGGAGCATGGGCGGCGATGGGTGCGGTCAGCATCGCGTGCATGGTGGAATGGACAGGAGACGTGGCCGCTCGAGGCTTGTGGGCCACCCGATCGCCGGAGCCAAGTGGCGGACAGTGGCATCGAAACTTGGACGGAAATTTGGCGCGAGCAAATGCATAACGAGATTGAGGATTCTCCTTGACACACATTGGGGCGCCATGAGCGAGCACCACACGGTCACCATGTTGGACGGCGGGGAGGGCACGAGCGGTGTGCTGCTGCACGGGGCGCCGTCCGCGGAGGGTCTGACGCGTCGGCGATCGCACGGCGCTGAGGAACCCGGCCCCGGGCCCGTCACGGAAAGCGCCCTGGATGGCAAGGATTCGACGGGCTTGGCCTCGTTCCTCAACCCGCGAGACGGGGGCGACGAGCTGGAGAGGCGATTTCCAATGTACTGCAAGCAGCTGCGTTGGATCGGGGTGCGCTCCAGCAAGTGCGAGATGCGAACCCTTAAGCTCGCGGCGGCTGTCGTGGGGCAGGTTCTGCAGATGTGGTCATCCTACGTGGTTTTTCATCGGTGCCTGGGCTTTTCGCACATCTTCGCAGTGTCACAAATCATCGGCGTCAGCAACGCGACGGGCAAGGTGTTCGCCGCGGGACTTCAGGTTGATCCCGGAGGCGAACGACCGTGTCCAAGCGATGCGGCGTTCTCAAACTTCAGCGAAGCGGACTGGAAGCTACTGACTATGGTGCGACTGAACGGCCCAGGACAGCTTGGCCCCACCATCGGCTTGGGTCCCATAATTGGTCTTATCATTCCCGCGATTGTCGCGCCTTCGGTGTTCAAGGGACAGTGGTTTGAGTTCATGGTATGTTTGATCACGTTCTATGCCGCGTGTGTGCCTTGGTGGAGTGGCATAACCGGGCATTTCATCCTTTGTTGCCCTGCGATGATGCTTCAGTTGAAAAACATGCGGGACGAGCTACTCGTGCTTGTTGCGGGTGTGGAGGGCAAGGACACGGCGGCGACCTGGCGCAAATCTCTGTCAATCAAATCGTCTAAAGACTTGTCCAAGGTGGCGCCAGCTCCGGACGCTGAGAGCGAATCCACATCCACAATCGCGATGTCCCCGAAAGAGATCGAAACCCGGGCGGATGAATTCATCGTGAAGCACGCGGTGATGTGTGACCAGATGAATCGGTTCTCGACTTCCTGGTCGGGTTTCGTCCTCATCGTGGAGTTCTTAATCATCTTGGCTCTCATTCCGTTGTGGTACTCCATCGGCAGCGGTAACATTATCCGTTCGGACTTTTACGAGATGGAAGGCACCACTAAAGACCTGAAAGGTGTGCTGATTTTCTATGCTTGGTTTCAGGGGATCATGATAGCCACCATCTGGCCCACGATCGCCGGCCTGATGGGCTTCGTGACGAGCTTTGCCGATAAGCTGCCTAATGCGGTCTCCAGACTAGCCGCACACCGCAGCGCTAAGCTCGCAGAACTTCGGGAGGTGTTGTTGGCCGCCGATGTCGGTTTCAAGCTCATGGGCGTTCGTATCACCCCAGTTTTCCTCCTGACCATGTTCTATTCCTCATTCACCGGCGTGGCGGGCGTCTGGCTGTACCTCAATAACAACTAAAGGGAGTCAAAGATCCATCAGCGACACTTGGCTCGTCACGACGAGCGTCTCAATCGCCGCCGCCGCCGCCTCCACCTCCGACTCTCCACCCTCGCCCTCCGTCGTCCCCTCTCTCCACCTGCGAATCATGGCCCGAGCCCCGTGGATGTCCCCCGTCTCCGCTCGCTCCGTCGCCGCCCTCAACACCGCGTGTCGCTCCGGCTCACCCCTCAAACCGCACACCAGCGCAACCTCCGCCGCCGCACTCGCACCGCCCAAACCCCGGCGTGTCAACGCGCGCACCGCCGCCGCGGCCCGACCCGCCGCGAGGTGCGCCTTAGCGGCGGCCTCCATGCCCCCCCGGGTCTCCTCCGCGGCGGCGAGCTCGCGGCGCACGGACAGGAGCGCGTCATCCTCGGGGTGTAACCTCGCAGCCGCCAGCGCGGCGGCGTCGCGTATGAACCCGCCCCGCCTGAGCGAGCCCAAGGACCCGGACACGTCGTGCAGGGACAGCCGTAGTAACGCCGCGCGCTGGTGTTCGCCCCGCCGCTCGAGCCGGTCCGCCTGCTCGTTTGCTACAGCCACGTAGAGGTCGACGCCGCCGCCGACGCACGCGGCGAGAAAGTCGGAGGGAATCGGGCCGTCCGTGGACCCGAGCGCGATCCTCGCGGCGGCGACGTAGTCCCCGCGGAACATGGCCGCGCACGCCGCGCGCTCCGCGGGCCTGAACGCGCCTCCGCCGCCGTCGACGCCGTTTTCATTTGCGTTGGCGCCCGAAAAGTTGGCGCCAGAAAACGGCGACCCGGAGACGCCGCTCGGCCCGGCGTCGGCGGCGAGTGACGCGCGTTCCTCGAGGGATAGGAGCCGCATGGCCTCCTCCTGGCCGAGGTAGAGACCGACGCCGCTCGGACCGTAGGTGCAATCGTCGTCGTCACCGAGGTTGGAGGTGGATGCGGCGCCGTTGTCGTGGAGGCGGCGGGCGAGGTCAACCGCGGAGGACTGACCGACGGCGACTCCCTCCGGGGTGCTCTCCCACGCGGGAGCCTTGAGCAAACCCCGGCCGCCCGATGGCTTCTTAGGCTTCTTCTTGGGCTTCTTGCCGTCGTCACTCGTGCTCTCCGTCGTCTCGGTGCTCCGTTCCTCGACCGCGCCTCCGCCGGATACCGCCGCCGTCGTCGCGTCCGCGTCGACCTTCTCGGTCTTCTCCTCAGTCGCCGCCGAGGGGTAATGCCGCGGATCTTCGGGATCCCACCGGCGCAACGTCTGATCGTCCGACCCCGACAGTAAGGCTAACCCCCCGGCGTCGTCCACCCTGGCCCAACACACGCAGAGCACGTTCCCGTCGTGCCCGCGCATGACGGCCCGTAGGCTCGGCCGGAAGCTCACGTCCACCACGCGAACCAAACCGTCCTGGCCCGCCGTCGCCGCCACCGCGCCGTCGCCGCCGGGGGCCCACGCCACGTCGTTCAGCGCCTGGCGGCACGACGGGGGCGAACGGACCACGGACCCGCGCCCGTCGTACACGAGGAACGAACCGTCCTTGGACGTCGCGCCGAGCCACCCGGGGAAGAGCGATTCCGGGGAAGAATCATCCGCCGCGAGCGGGTGCCATTTGACGGCGGTGACGCGCTTAGTGTGCTCGCGCGCACGCCAACGCTCGGTCCACAGTCCGCCAGTTTCCTTCGTATGGACGCTCACAGCCCCGTCGCTCCATCCGACCGCGAGCCTGGGCTTTGCATTTTCACCGATCGAGTCGGACCCCTCGAGCCCGGACCCGCCGAGCCACTGGAAAGCGGAGACGGACCCGGCGCCGATGGAGTCGGTGACGTCCTCGAATACCCCGCCCTGCCCGGGTACGTCCCCGCCGCTCTTCCCCTTCTTCCGTTCCTCGGGCAACGCGAGCTGCGTCCAGCGCCACAGTCTACCCTCCCCCAGCGTCCAGAGCTCCATCGCGCCCGTCGCGTCGTCGGCGATCCACTGCGCCGCGACAGCCGGCCCGGCGTGGCAGTCACGCTGAATGGCGTACCGTCCCTGGCCGCCCACGTCCACGACGACGATGCGCCCGTCCTCGAGGCCCACCGCGAGGCGCCCGCCGCTCCCTTCGCCCTCCTCGGCGGGGGGGCACCAAGACGCGCACGTCGCCTTGGTCTGCGGGAGACCGCGCCAGAGCAGGTCGCCGCCGCCGCCGCCGTGCAAGTCCAGCGATCGCAACGAACCGTCGCCGCACGCCACCGACGCGCGGAACGGATCCTCCGGGTCGATCCCGACGCGGTACGCGAACCCACCGAGGCCCATGGTGCTCCACCTGCGCTCACACGCGCCCACGTTCCACACGGACACGCTCCTATCCAGCGACGTCGTCACCGCCGCGCCGTCCTTGACGCAGACGCTAAACACGGTTCTCGCGTGAGCCTTGTCGGGTGGACCGAATTTATCCACCGCGATCGGGGCGTTGTCCAAACTGGCGTCGCCCACGAGCTCATTCACGTCCAGGGTCCATCGAAGCAAATCCCCGCCGTGGCTCGCGGTGACCAGGTGCACGGTTTTCGTCGAGGAGGTCCCTTCTTCCGATTTTTTATCCCCGGCGTTTGGGCCCCCTACGGGGTTTGGGTCCCCTACGGGTGGGTCGCGCACGGTCGACCACGCGAGCGACAGCCACAGCCTGCCCCGCTGCGCCTCCGACAGGTGCGGTGGGCACCTCGGGAGCGACAAGGTCTTCCTCAGGCTCGTCCGCGCGCCGTCCCACGACCACAGCGTCACAGCCCGCTCCCGCCCGCCGACCGCCAGGACCATCCTCGGGTCGTCCCTCTCCGATGATCCCTCCTGAAGTCCCCTCTCGTTCCCTTCCTCGCTCGTACCCGTGGCGGGCCACGGCAGCCACGCGCACGCCTGCGCGTCCCCCGACCTCGCCGGCAGCCTTCTCTTCACGACATCGTCGCCGGAGAGCACGTAGACGCCCAGCGCCCCGCTCTGTTGCCCGCACGCCACCTCGTCGCGGCGCGGGTGCGGCGACATCGCCAGGCACAGCACCGGGGATCCGTCCAGGGGATCCAGCGCGCGTATCGGCCCGTCCCCGCCGCCACCGCCGAACCTCCACACCAGGCACTTACCGCATTTATCCCCGGACACCGCCAGGTCCGGGACGCGGGGTGAGGTGGCCACCGCGGTGACGTCGACGCCGTGGCCCCTAAGGATCCGTACGCATCGTCCGTCGGCGACGTCCCAGAGCCGTAGGGTCCTGTCCGCGGAGCCGGAGAGGAGGAGGTGTTCCACGCCGGGGTACCGCGCGAAGGCGAGCGCGGTGACGCGGTTGTTGTGGCCCACGAGCGTCCCCGCGAAGGAGACGTTCGCTGCATGGGGCCCGCGCGACTGGGATGAAGTCTGGGGCGTTGGGCGATCCGGCGCGGACCCTTTCCCCCCGTCGGGTCGAAGGAGGACGATGGCGTTGCGCGCGGCGTACGCGTAGATGGCGTTGGAACCCATGCCCCAATCGGCGAGCGCGGAGCCGTACCAGTTGGGCGCGGGCGGGATGGCTATGCCGTCCTCATCTTCCAGTTGGGGCGCCATGGGATCTCGACCTAAAATAAATCCAACAACTGGGCACCCCTGTAACACCGCCCGGCTACCGCAACTCGACGCTATCGCCGGTCTCCTCGACGGACGAGAATCACCTCACCGGGTGGTTCTGTGCATCAGCTCCGTCGTCGCGTTCGTTCGGTCGTCCTCGCCGCGCGCGACGGTGCGCCGGCGGTTATGGCGCCAGACGAACAAATCATCAGCCATCGGAAAGTTTTGGCGACGAGGAGCGAAAAGAAGGGCGGCGGTGGTGCGCGTGTCGTCTACGGTCGGCGAACGTGTCGTCTACGGTTCATCACACGCGCTCATGCTATGGTTCTACGGTCTACTGCGTACTCTCGAAGGTACCTACGTGTTTTGCGACGTCGCATCGGCTCCAGGGCGCCCCAGGGCTCCACCCGGCGGCCGTCCGCCGACGCGCTCATCGGAATCAGCCTCTCCCTCATCATCATCCATCATCCCTCCCTCCACTGGTTCGCGCACTTGCAGCACTTGTAGAAGGTGCTCATGGGCTCGTCCGCGCTTCGTATTTGAATTTGCATGAAGTACGCCATCCCGTGGTCGCACTTCGGGCACGTCGCGGACGTCTTGTCCACGTTCTTCCACGCGCCGTCGCCGCCCAGCACGTCGTCCACCTGCTTCCGCTCAACCTTGACGGGGTCCCGGATGGTCTCGGTTATGTCGTGGACGTAAGGGCAGGTCTGGCAGTAGAACTTGAGACCGCCGCCGTCGGGGCAGTGGTCCACCAGCAGCATGTTCGCGCAGTGCGGACAGAAGCTGAGCATGGTGTCCGTGCGTGTCGCCACCTCCGACGCACCCGACTACTGTGGGCGCCGATGACCCACCCACACGGTGAACTTTTTGCTGAAGGTGGCTTCTATACCAGTCAAACACAGTCTCGTTGAGCTTTATCCAAGGATGGACACTGCATCAGGCGCGACAGCCACCTGACGCACGACTCGCACCAAGATGGCCGAGCCGCAGGAAGAGTACGAGGACGACGGAGAGGTGCGTGGACCGTCCGTGACCCGCGCGGACGCGGCATCCGACCCCTTCATCCCGCGCCCGCACCGTGGGAAACGCCGATTGAGCGAAAGTTTCGTGACCTAAACCCTAAATGCCCACTGACGCGCCCGACCCCCCGCCCACCGCATCGCAGGAGTACGAGGAGGTCACCGACGAGGAGGAGGAGTATGAGGAGGAGGAAGAGGAGGAGGAGGAGGAGGAGGGCGCCGCCGTGCCCCAGGCCATGACCCCGGCGGCCGCCCAGCTCCAGGCCATGATGCAGCAGGCGCAGGCCCAGGCGCAGCCCGCCGGGCCCAAGGACTGGGCGGGCCTGAAGGACCACCCCAACAAGACCCAGGCCTCCCTCAACGAGGTACTCTCCAAGATGACCTCCAAGGGCCAGACCGAGATGACCGTCGTGTTCGTGGGCAAGCAGGGCGTCGGCAAGAGCTCGACACTCAATTCCGTCCTCAACGAGCGCGTCGCCGCCGCCGCGCCGTTCCAGCCCGAGACGCTCCGACCCCTCCTCGCCGCACGGAAAGCCGCGGGGTTCACCATCGCCTTCCTGGACACCCCCGGCTTGCTCGAGGGCGATGCCGTGTCCCAGCGCGGCATATCCAGCGTCAAGCTCGCCATGAAGGACCGAGAGGTGCACGCCGTCGTGTACATGGACCGACTGGACGCGTGGCGAGTGGACAACTCGGACCGGGCCATCTTCAAGGCGCTCGCGGAGAATTTCGGGATGGACATCTTCGAGCGGATGGTACTGGGGTTCTCGCACGGGCAGCTGTCACCCGCGAACCAGATGCCCTACGACCAATTCGTGGAGCAACGCGCGAGTGAGCTGAGAAGTACCATTCGCAAGACGCTCGGCGCCCCGCACCTGGCGCTGCCGCACGCCATCGTCGAGAACGGGAGCAGGTGCGCGACGAACGGCGACGGCGAGAAGGTGCTGCCGGACAGCGGGCGTACCGCGTGGGTGCCCAAGTTTGTGAGCACCCTCGTGGACGTCGCGATGGGTCTGGCGCCCATGGCGTTTGACCCGGAGAAGACGTATAACAAGGACGACCCGAACAAGAAGCGCCGGCTACTCATCTTGCCCATGCTTCTGCTCCAGACGCTGGTGCTCAGGCCGTTCATCGTGAGCCTCATCAGGAAGGACGTCAAGAAGGGCAAGGGGGGGCGCGTGTGAGACGCATACTACTACTAATACGTAACAAAAACAGCATATCATATGATACACACCTCGCGCATCGCGTCGTCCCCAGGCAGTCAGGCGTTTTCGTAACTCGTATTCCCGTGTCAACAATCGCGTCAGATCCCGATGGCACCTCGTGCCAAGCGCGTCAAGCTGGATGAGGGTGCGAAGCTGCCGGACCTCCCGTATCCCTTTGGACCTGGACCTGAGGTGCGCGTGGACGTCCCGGAGGATGTCGTCATCCCGACGTTCCTCGAGATGACGGGACCGGCGCGGGAGTCGTTGCGTCAGGCGACCCGCGCGTGGGCTTGGGATGCGTTCGTGTATGTCTTGCACGTACCGACGTATCCGCTGGCGACGCTCATGAAGCACATGCTGTTTTACTCCAGCCTGGGCGACGAGTTCATTCCAAAACACCGGGAGAAGCAGCTGGATCGCTTCTTGGTGGCCGTGGACCTGCACTACCACCGACCGATACGCAACCCAGCGGAAGATCGTGTCAACATCAAGTCGACGGCAGGAGGAGGCGAGGGGTTGCGGGTGGGATATCACAACGTCGTGCACGCCTGCGACGTCCTGCAGTCCACGTACGCGTACATTCACTTCAGCGATCTGACCACGCACCAGCCGTGTCCCAGGTTCCGATACGAGATGCTCTTCGCCGCGATGGTTCACGACCTCGGTCACCCGGGGGTTGATAACAACTTTTTAGTAAAGACCAAATCACAGGCCGCGGAGACTTGCCCGGAGGCGCCGCTGGAGTACTACCACTCCCGCTTCGGCAGGATCATCGACTGCCAGTTCGACGCCTTCGACTTCGTCACACTCATTGGCGACGGGGACAGGCTGAATCTCGGAGGCTTCAAGTGGGACGAGTTCGTGCCGAGGATGGTGATGGACACGGACATGTCGCGGCACGCCGAAGTTTTACGCAGGGCCTCTGCGAAGTGGCTGCCCCCGAGGGAGGATGCGCAGTGGAGTAACCTGGTCGAGGAGGCGAAGGAGTGGAGCACGTACTGCGAAAAAGAGAGGATCGAGAACAAGAAGCTGTTGAAGGGTTTAGGACGTGTTGAAGGGTACCGGGAGACTCCACACGACTTCTTCTTGCTCCTCGACCGGGTTCGGACGCTGCAGACGCTCGTGCTCAAGGCTGCGGACCTCGGGCATCTGGCGCGTCCCCTGCGGGTTCACAAGGAGTGGGTGGAGGTTCTCTTCGAAGAGTTCTGGGCGCTCGGGGATAGGGAGGCTGCCGCGGGTTTGGACGTGAACCCGCTGCACGACAGGTTGAACGCTTCGGGGGTGAAACTAGCGGAGAGCCAGGTGGGGTTCTTCACGAAGGTGGGTTTGCCGCTGTTCGAGGCGTTGGTGGAGGTGCTGCCCAGCACGAGGTGCCAGCTGGATGCCGTGCGTACGAACCTCGAGTACTGGGAGACGCGTCTGGCGGAGGAGACGGTGAAGGAGGCGAAGGCGGGGGGAGGGTGTTAGCAACACTTGTCGAAATACGAGATTTTCTAGAAAATCTTTGGAGAATATTCTGCTGACGCAATCATGCGATCCACATTTGCCTCAAACCTCCGCGCGCGGAGGGAAGGTTCGCGGCGCGCCGCGTCTCGAGAGAGTCGCTTCGGGGCCTGTCGGGCCTTCACCCGATCACCAGCGGGGGGGGCGATGGGTTGCGGCGCGAGTAAGAGCGCGGACCCGGGGATCGCCCCAGCGGAGAAAGCCCAAGCCCCCGCGAAGAAGGAAATTCAGAAGGAAATCCCCCCAACCAAGGATGTCGTCCCTAAGAAGGAGTCCAAGGCGGACGGAGCCGACCAAATAGGCGCCAACTTCGACGCCGCGGCGGCCGTCACCGTCGCCACCGGTACAGCCGCGCTCGTCGCCGGAACCGTGTCCAGCGATGCGAGGGGCGCCATGGGCTCGGCAGCGGCGGTCGCCGGGCAGGGATTATTAGCCTTCGCAAAAGAGCTCCCGTGGGTCGCCCCGATAGCCTTCCTCATCGCCGGTGTCGTCCAGGCATCGGCGGAGGTACACTCGCTCAAGGCTGACGCGAAGGTGTTCTGCAAGAACGTGCAGAGCTGCGAGGCTATCTTGCAGGAGGTCGCATCAAAGGGACACCTCGAGCACGTACGCGAGTCCGTGGAGGCTCTCCAGTACACGATGGAGGAAGGACTCGCGTTTTGCCAACGGCTCAGGATGCAGTACTTCATCACGCAGCTCATCATGAGCGGGCGGGACACCGTCAAGTTTCGGGAGATCTCCAACAGCCTGCACAGGCAGGTGTCCGTCATCGCCGCCGCCGCGTCCATCAACGCTCAGTCCGTCATCGTCGACGACTTCCAGCAGGGCGAGCAGCTCAAGGCGAAATTGGAGGAGCTCGGCGGCGCGGCTGCGGTCGCGGCGGACCCGGATAAGATGGCGCAGTGTACCTCGTTCCTCAAGGCATCCGATGAGCTCATGCTCGGCGCCATCAACAGCGTCGAGGCTGCCGTGCGACTCGAGGCTCAGAAGAGCCGGCGCGACATGGAACAGATGAAGGAAACGCTCCTAGAGTCGCAAAAACAGCAGACCAAGGTGCTGGAGGACCAGGTTAACAAGCTGACCACCATGATGGAGGCTTTGCTGATGGCCAAGGCGGGACCCGGGGTGGATTTCTCGCAGCCGACCGGCGTTCCAGTCGCCGCGCCGCCCCCGGCTCCACCGCCGGCACCCGCGCCAGAGGCACCCGCACCAGAGCCCGCACCAGAGCCAGAGGCTGCACCCGCGCCCGAGTCCGAGGCTGCCCCCGAGGCACCCGCGCCTGAGCCCGAGGCACCTGCTCCCGAGGCACCTGCCACTGAGGCACCCGCTGTCGAGGCACCCGCTCCGCTGGCGCCCGAGGCTGTCGCCGCCAAGTTTGAGGAGACGGTCAACGCCGAACAGATCAGGGCGTACATGAAAACGATGCCCACTTACGATAACGAGGCGGAGCGCCTCGTCGCCGTCAAGGAGGCGGGCCTGGAGACCGCGGACATCACCGACACGATCGGCGCCGATGAATTCACCTCAATCACCAAGGAGGCCATGGACGAGTTCGGGGTGTGCACCGCGTACATCGGTTCCATCGACGGCACACGGCAGACGTACCAGTCGTGGCGGCAGAAACACCTCGACGGGTCCGTTCAGGACCACGCGGGCCTGTGGCTCCCCAACAAGTTCGGCATGTGCAAGCATACCGTCAAGGCGAACGACGTCGTGGTGGCCAACGGCAGCTTGGGTGAGAACACCCTGGAGGGGATGCCGATGTTCAGCGCTGAGGAGATGCAATCCATGGCCATGGCGGGAGACAAGGAGATGGGACGCATCTTCGGGGACGTCCAGCAGATGATGGAAGACCCCGAGGGTAAGGTTCCCAACGAGCAGCTCACCAAGGAGGACTGGAGCCCACACGGCGAGAAGGGCATGACCTACGGCAAGGTGCGTGGGTTCTTTGCGCAAACCATGCCGCAGGTCATGCCGCAGACGCATTACACCGGCATCCCCATCAAGGTCGGCGGTGAGACCGTCGCGACGTTCTGCGTCGTGGACAGCAAGCAACGCGACGATATCAACGTCGACAAGATGAAAGAGTACGCCGCGCGCGCCCAAAAGGTCATGGAGGAGCGCGCCACGGCTCGCAAGGCTGCGCAGGCGGCCTAAATGGGGGGAAAATTTTCAACCCGGCCTTTAAAATATGTTTAATGCTTAATATATTGACCGTTGTAACTAAATGGTGTTGTGTGCGTCCTGATTACCTAATTCGTATTTATCGCAGTTTGTGCCCAGGCTAAGGTTTTAGGTCAACTTTGTCAAAATGGGGTGCCTAGAAGACGGCGCATAGTGAGTTGACGCGTCGAGCGTGGGGAATGTCGACGCAGGGTGAATGGCGCGAGACCAAGTGGGTGTGTACCACCCACCTGGAGCCCGC
>Ga0209631_10003732_pt1 | contig 17337 bp, 16 predicted proteins | sample COG_08_FD_184752 | JGI IMG/M metagenome (GOLD analysis project Ga0209631, IMG submission 184752) | Pelagic Microbial community sample from North Sea - COGITO 998_met_08 (SPAdes) (version 2) | ecosystem: Environmental > Aquatic > Marine > Neritic zone/Coastal water | place: Helgoland, sampling...
GAAGCCCCGGGCACAGTCCGATTCAATCTGAACGTTGAATCGATCAATGCCGACCGGACCACGGTCAGCGTGCCCTTAAACCAGAGTGAGTCCATTCACTATAATGCATTTAATTTTGGCAGTGGCGCTGACTGTTCTGCTTTGGAAACCAAGACTGATCTTTCTGGGGTGACTTCAAAAAAACATGCCTATATTTATGATACAAAAAATCCATTAACCCCTGCCGACGCAAAATTCACTTACATTTACGTCCACATTACCAATTGGTCGCCCTTCGATACCGTCACCGTGAAAGAGCACCAGCAGGTTGCAGGATTAAGCCAAGGCTATGGTCTGCTATCTAAAGAGGAAAGCCTTGATGCGGATGGGATTTCGGGAGGAAATACCTTAGGTAATATTAAGAATATATTGTCGTATTTTACGTTTAGTAGTGTTATCTCCCCCCGATTACTGCACATGGAATTTTATATCCTTCCGAGCGGCTCAACACCGCTGGGCGCTGACGAAGATATCACTGCATGCACTGACTGTATTCAAGGTGAGTTGGGGGTTGATCTTTTTATAACACCTGAGGCATGCTCTTATAACTATGAATAAAACTTCATTGCCAGCGGTTCTGCCCGGCTTCGCCCTTCCAGCAGCCTTAATGCTTTTGATCGTGCTGAGCATTATCACGGCCGGGCTTATTCAAACATCGCCGATGCAGAATGAGACACAATACCGGCGTTACAATCAGATTCTCAGTGATGACTTGTCGCGCACAGGCCTTGAGGCCATCACGACCATATTAATGCAAAAAACGGAAACAACGATTGCTGCTGCTGACTGGGTTGCCACTCCCGATCTAGAAGGTGATGCTGTGCGATGTTCGTCCACTGGCGGAATGGCATCCCCAAGATACAGCAAAGGCGGTCACTTTCTCCGCTTTTTTACTCGCCTAGATCAAGAATTGATTGGTAAAAGAACGACCACCACGAACAGGCAGTACCGGGTGACGAGTTGTGCTTGGTCTGTTTCTCATAAGGCGACGAGTATGGCAATCAATTCGGTGCAGATAGATTACGGGGCTGACGGACAAGGGCCTGCGGTTATCAAGACTTACATACCGTATTAACTAAAGTAAGCGTCCTCCGATTCTCCCTCGACAAAAGTTTAATTAATTCTGTCTCGGTTCTGCGAAGCTCTCCATTATGCTGCGTGTGAATAGTCCGTCATTCGAGTAAAAAACCAGGCGCGGCGGATAGAAGAAGGAGTTTGCAGCAACTAGTTCGGACTGAGTGCATAGCTCAAAAGACAGCGCATTCGTGTCTCCAATAGCGGTAATCTTGCATATGGAACCGGTCGAGAGTGCAACCATAAAAGTATGTCCAGCAACCAGGACTGCCCGGGCGACGGTATTAATGTCAGAGGTAGGGCAGCCGGTTGCTGTCGCCACCACAACAGCAGCACCGGAGGCGGTAAACGAACAAACGTTAGGTCCCACTGCGGGGAAGACCTGATAGGAATATGTTACCCCACTTGCTGAAGAAAAATTCAAGGGGAGTGTAATCGCCTGCGTGCCTGTCACATCCAAGGCAGCGCCAAATGTCAGCGCCACAGCTGATGCTAGGTCAGTGTCTTTGTTTTCAATAACCGCGGTGTTGGTAGCAGCAGTAACATCAGCAACAGCCTTGGATTGATTGTAGTAGGATAAGAAGAGGTTAAAGGCTGCCGCTGAGTCTTCTATGTCGGCTGTCGCCTTAATGGATTGATATTGGGAAGTGGTAACAGCAGTAAATACTTGAAAGGCAGAGATGATGGCGAGGACGGCGAGGGCGAGGGCCACGATAAGCTCAACCAAGGAAAATCCATCTTCTGTAAAATGTTGTTTTATTCTCATAAGGTAATTATAGTGGAAAGCATGCCGGAATCGTTTTTTTTTTACTTCTGTAACTTTGTGCTTGGTGCCTGTCTTGGTAGCTTTCTGAATGCCTCAGCATTACGCCTAAACCATCCTCAAGAAAGCATCCTTCACCCCTCCCGTTGCCGAGGCTGTGGCAAGGCCCTCTCATGGAAAGAGCTTATTCCGGTGGTCTCATGGATCTGTCAGCGAGGTCAATGCGCCTGCCAAAAAATGGTCATCTCACCCCAATACATTCTCGCTGAGCTAGGCCTTGGCATTACATTCGTGATTCTATACCAGGTCACCACCACCCTCCCCGACATGATTTTTTATGCGGTGCTCAGTGGCTGCCTTTTTTTCTGCTTATTAACCGACGCCCTTCATCAGTTACTGCACCTTCCGGTAATGCTGTTTTGTTTAGCAATAGGCCTTATCTATGCATGGCAGCAAGACCAGCTTATGAATGCCGTGATCGGAGCATCGGTGGGCTTCTTTTTACTCTGGGCTATCAACTGGGTATATAAAAAATATCGACACCGGGACGGTTTTGGTGGGGGGGACAAGTACCTGCTCGCCGCCCTTGGTGGATGGTTTGGTTTTCCGGCAGTGGTCGAAATCTTGGTGCTGGCGTCATGGATAGGTGCCGCTTGGGTCGTCCTGCTTATGACCAAAAAGAGCCCCGCCAGCCGAGTGCCTTTGGGGGTATTTTTGGTCCTCGCTACCCCCTTTATTGCGTTTAAAATCTATACCTAAATGAATTATGCAAAGCGCTTACCTGGTGAAAAAAAACCCGTATAAATTCATATTAATTTTTGCTAGGTTCAGATATAATCCAATCATGTTAATCAAAAATCTAATGCGCACTTTAGGCAGGACAGTAGTGCCGGTGATATTATTGAGCCTTGCTAGCTGCGCTGGATTGCAAAAAGAAAAAGACCTGTCCGGACAAAACCAAGAGCTGGAACGGGCGAAGCAAGACTATTTAGAACGGACCGAAGCTTTCAACAAGGAAGTCCGTCTCGACCTTCCCGAACAGAGCCCCAGAAGGCAATTAATCCAGTTTACTTATGGGCCTGAAACTCTCGGCAACAATGAATTTCTGCAATATTTAATCGCAACCAATGCCGTATTGCCCTCCAGCCTGATCGACCAAATGAATCGTTACGAGGACAATTATATCGCCGACCTGTCAAAAAGCGGCGCGACCAATAGTAACGCGGTCAGTAACCTCCTGAAGGACTTAAATAGGAAAGTGAACCTCTATACCAAGCTCGCCAAAAGCCAACAAATGAGCTTTTCGTCTACACCTGTCAAGGTCGCATTAAACCAGCTCACGAAGAACACCGGTATTAGAGTTAAAGTCGATGAAACCGTGAGTATGAATCTGTCAGGTCAGTATTCAGGCTCGATTGCCACTATTCTTGACAATATAGCCGCCGACAATAATCTCTATATTTTGGTATCTAATAATTACCGTACCCTAACCCTAAGCAGTCAGCGGCCTGAGGACGCTGAGTTGTTTGACCTAAGTTTTACCAAAGAAATTACGAACATTAACGAAGATTCTGACCTAATTAGACAGTACTTAGCGCGGTCTGGTGCCAACGATCAGGCCTTAGATCTTGCTGTCGTCGAACTAAAAAGCAATTTAATTAGAGATTTTGTTGCGAACTACAATAAAAAAATTAGAACAAACCAAGATATTGATAAGAGTGCCCGTGAATCAAGCGCGATGAGAAAACAGTTAGTTAAGCGTTCTCTCGCTGCTACAAAAAATCAAGAGGTAACCTCAACCATTGCTATTTTTGACCCCGAAATTACCAATGGAAAAGAAAAGGTCATTGAGAGATTCAGTGTTTATAATGATACGCCTTCCTCCATGAAAGCGAAGCTCGAAAAGTATCCCATGTTTACCTGTGGTCAAGAGGAAGCAGCTGCCAAGGAAGCCGCCCCCGTCACCGCGGAAGTGTCGGCAGAAATGACAGCCACGCCAACCCAGCCTGAAGCAGTGCAGCCCAGCGCAACTACCTTATTCGAGCCAACCACAGAATCTGGCTGCGTAAAATTTTCTGATGACAACTCCGGTATCGTCGCCACCGGCTCGATTGTGGATGTTAAATTAATTGAAAAGGTCTTAGTGTCGCAAGATACCCCCGTGCGTCAAGCTATGATCGAGGCCTACATCCTTGAAGTCTCAACCAACTGGAAGACGACACTTGAAAGCAAAATTCAACAGGAAAGGACCAGAGATGGTGATCCTGGATTGTGGAGCTTTGCGGCTGGTGTCTTAGATGCTACGGCTGCTGCCACAGAGGCTGGGGTGACCATTGGCATGGGACAAGCTAATGAGCTAAGGCTGCTCGTCAACTTCCTCGAAACCAATAAAATTGGTAAGAAAGTCGCTAACCCCGTAATACTGGTTAAGGATGGAGAGACCGGAGTCGTCGAACAGAGAAAGGTCTTCCGCTTCCAAGAGACAGGGTCAACCATCAACGCTAACAATGCGCAGGCCACTACCACCATTAAGGAAATCGAAGCCCCTATCAGGTTGACAATTACACCTGAGATCAATGAGCACAATGATGAAATTGACCTAGGGTTCAGCTACACCGCCGAATACTTTGAAACTGCCGATCCACTCGCGTCTTCAACCGAAAATACCATCAACTCCAAACTCAAGGTAAAGCCGGGACAAATCATTATGATGGCCGGATTATTTCAGGAGCAAACAAGTAAACAGGAGACCGGAATTCCGGGCCTCACCGACATGATAACAACACCCCTAAAATATCTGTTTGGTTTTGGCGGGAAAGTGGACACAATAGAGGGAAGCGAACTGCTGGTGTTCCTTAACCCGGTTGTTATTACGAATAAGAATATGGCAAAAACCCTACCGCGTAAACGATTAAGTAGTGATAAGCCCGAATAATACTATAAGGTGACGAGGATTGATGAACATACCCATCACAACGCAAGCACTAATAGGCAGTTTTGTATTGGTGGTGATGGTATTTTTTCTCTACCGCTTGCTGAGCCGTCGGCGCAAAAAGCTTCAGCCTAGTTTGGCGATGAGTAAAGATCTCAAGCAGAAGATAGGGTCGGCCGACAAACCCAAAAAACAGACGGTACTGGAGGAAAGTTTGCAAGCTCTGGATGAATTACTGGCCCATAAACTCATTAACCAAAAACAGTTTAAGACGAATCAGGACCGATTAGAAAAATTGTATGGCAAAAAATAACAACACAGCACTGACGTCGAATAAAAAGTTGGTCATCAAGCTCATGCCTGAAACAATTCTGGCGTCGCTTACAACCAACAATGCGGGTCAGATCAGTCAGACTGAGGTCGTTCGCTGGAAACTGCCAAAAAAGATTAACCCAAACGACATCAACCAAGACCTGGAGCTACTGACAGCCTCGATTAGCACCATGGTCGAGCACCATGGCCTTGAAGGTGAGACTGTTACCCTCATACTCCCTCATCGAATAGCTGCTACGCGCATCCTAGAAATTCCGATGAACCTAGACAACAAAGCAGAAAAAAAAGAATTTGCTTCACTCACCAAAACAAATCCATACGATTTCTGGAAGGAGCACGATACCAATCTTGCCACGCTCAAGAGCGCGGAAATTCGCAGCCATTATTTAATGGCGTTGCCTGAAGATAACGCCACTAAAATGCTCTATACCATGGTCTCTGCCAAGGAGATAAAAGATTACATCACTCTCTTTTTGGGTGGCAATCTTTATCCCACCTCATTTATATCAGAGGACCAGGCCTTAATTCGTATCGTCGAATCTAAATTATCGCGGGTCGAACGTGAGCGGCCTTTCTGCATCTTTCATTTGTGCAAAGGTAATAGCCGCATCATCCATGTCACACCTGAGTCGATGAATATGGCCGCCGTCGATATTGATGAGCTCGATGAGGTTTTGTTAGACGACCTACCAACCACGACAGAAGAAATCAACAACGATTTTTGGAAGGAAGTCATTGCTCGACTCAGCAACGCGCTAAAACAGGCAGTAATGTTTCTCAATGACGAGACGAAAGTGGAAAAGTTTGATAGTGTTTTCTTTTGCACTGACTATGTTAATGAGCCGGTCTTATTCGAACTTTTTCGGGATAACTTCAGACTAGCGAACTTCAAAAGTTTGGCCAGCCACTTTTCGCTCAAAGATCACGGCAGTAAGGATGACAAAGTTTCTAACCATCAGGGGACTCAGTTTATCACGCACGCAGGCTGTTACCCGATACACTACTCTTCAACACCCTCGATACCGAATCCACTAATTAGCGCGCCACTATTTAACCTCCATCCAGCCCATGCATTTATTGAGAACAACTTCGGCAAAGAGCCGTCGGTCCGTTCTTCCTTAAGGTTGGGTGGCTTAGTACTGGTGCTCCTTTTGGCCATTAATATTTTCATGATGGTTCTGGTAGGCAATAGTAATCAAGTCAATGCCCTTGCGCAAACATCACAACAGACACTGGGAACGCTTGAGAAACAGAGTCAAGCGTTACAAAACCAGCTGTCCGTTAAAAAACAGGTGTTAGCAAAATTGGACAACATGGCATCGGCAGAAAAAAAACAACATCTATTGTATTTTATCAGCCGCCAGTTACCGGTCGATACTGAGCTAAGCAGCGTGCTGATTTATCAAGAACAGTTTTCCCTTCAAGGCAACGCAAGAAATGTAGCTAGCATCAACGACCTTTTCGGTAAGTTTTCCAAACAAGAAAAAATTAAGGGGCTTAATCTTACGACCTACAAAAAAAATAACGGGGGGCACTACTTTTTTCGCATTACTGGTAACTTGGTGGGTGAGCTATGAGCGTAGATAACAAACAACCGAAAAATCTTTCTCCAAGAGCTAAGAGCTTACTCAAAGAAATTCAACAACAAGAACAGTCAGCGGAGAAAATGGCAGTCCGCGAGGGAGGGGTCAAGAAACAATTTATGGCTCAATGGAGGCGATTGTTATCGAGGTTTAGCCCTAAAAAAGTGCCGCAGAAGGCAGACAATTCCACGGTATTGCCAGAAATTGATTCGGCTCAGGGTGCCACGGTGGCAAAAAAATCGCGCGAAACTAAACCTACCCTGTCTGTCTTCAATAACAATACCCTCCGGCCAGCAATCGAAAAATTGAAAACCTTTATTGATCCGAGCCGGCAAAAAAAACAGTTTCACTCCACCACTTACATCAGCCTATCTAAATCCTCGCGGCAACCGATTTGGGCAAGCCTCATGATTGTTGTAATAATTATCTTTGTCCTGCTGGCCTATAACCTGTTCCAGATCTACTCAACAAAACAGCACATAGACCATGTCAGAGATACCGTTATCCCCGACCTTGTGAGTAAAACCAATAACATAAAAGGCATAATTAGCAACAATCAAAAACTAGAGCAAGCATTAAGCGCGGAGATTAACGACAGTCTTCAACGCTTTCTTTCATTGACCGAAGTGAAGGCCCTGTTAGGCCCGATAGCAGAAACCTTTGAAAAAAAGAACCTTGCCGTTATTGACCAAAAAGTCGCCTTTAATGACATACCGAACATGGTCAAGGTGCTTAAGCCCACTATCGCTGAACCCGCTGCCGACCAAACCTTTTTTATAGCAGAGGAAGAAGCCAAAAAGGCCCAGGAGTTAGCTGCGCGTTTGGAGAAACTTAAGGCTGAAAAACGTGGGGCCGGCCAACAAACTGCCGCAGCAAGCAATGAAACTAAGCTGTCCAAAGAGGCGGTGGCGGTACTCAATGAAAAAATAGAAAAGCTACGCAAGAGTATCCCCGGGGAAATTAAGTTTATGACGGTCACGCTTAATCTTCGTGGCGAGTACTTAGATTATTTACGCGCGCGCGATATGCTTATAAACTATCTACCTAACCTGTCGATTCCGATGGAAGAGATTGTAATGAACGACACTAATGGCGCCATCGAATACCGTGTGGTCTATGAGTTGCCTTATATAATTAGTCAGATCAAATCGGTTGGCAAATCCACTACTCAAGAAAAAAATAATAGGAAACTACCATGATAAAATACCTACTAATAATGGCCCTTTTTTGGGGAAATTTAGCTTTTTCAGAAAACACAACGCCATCGGAAAAAACTGCAGTCTCCGAAAAAGAATCGAATCAATTGCTAGACCCCTTTAATCGCGGGGTAAGCCGTCCAACGCAGTTTGATAGCAACCGGATTGAAGATGATGTGTATAGCAATCAACGGTTCGATGACATGCGCTCATTGAATGATCACCGTTATTATCGAGTGTCCAGCTTAAATGCGACCAACACCTTCGATGTCGCACTCAATGATACAACGGGAAAAGATTCGCAAACAACCTTTAACGCCTATTTTATTGCGCTCAAAACCGATCCAGATAAAAAAAACTTGTTGCAGTATGGACAAAAAATAATGTTGGGCTACCGTGATCTTTTAGCAAGAGATCTATCGATTAAATTCTCCACACACTCGGCAGAAGATTTTACGTTAACCTACGGACCATTTAAGACTCGCCATCTTGCTTTAGCGCACTGCCACTTTTTCACCTACGCTACCAATGCAAAGGATATCAATTGTAACCAAGCATTAGTTGAGCAGTCGGCCAATCCCGATACAATAAACATACCAAGCCCAGAAGCTAACCTTGGTTTATCTCAGGCTGGCATCCTCTTTTTTAGTAAATCAGAAATGGGTTTTAATGTCGAGGACCTAATCAATATGAATCTTGCCGTAAGCCAAGATCAGCCCTTAGGGCCCAAAGGTTATTGGGTTACCAAAATTAATAACTTTGGTGTCTATGTGGCAAGCGTTTATGGTGACATCGCCTTGATCCCTATGAACAGCATTCCGGTCAACGACCCAATGAATCTCAATAGCCAAGAACCAGCTTCCGAGCCGAGCCCTGCTGCCAGCGAGAATAAATCATCCAGTTCATCAAAAAAAGGCCCTGCGGAATCAGCAAGAGAGCGGCTTAAAGAAAAAATAATGGCAGACAAAAATGCACGTTAAACTTGAGCTTGTATAAATAAATACCATGTTTGATCTTAATTACAGCAATGAAACCAGTGAAAAAATTCTCAAGGCTCTCATTAACGCGGCAAAAATTAAAGAAACAGATCTGACTATAGAAGCGGGTGATCAATCTTCCTGGGCGAAAAACTTAAAAAACCTGATTCATGCAGAAAAAATAACTGAAGATTGGTTGGTTTCGCTCTTATCAAAAAATGCCAGCCTCGGCCGAGCCTTCCCGGAGCAGGAAAAAATCCAGGCCAACGCCCTGAGCAGTCTGCCAGCTAACCTCCTGAGAGAGCACTCTATCCTGCCCTATCGCTTTGATGATAAGGTGCTGAAAATATTAATCCTGGACCCCAGTGGCAAAAAAGCCTTAACTGCTGCCTTAAGGGAGACCCTCAATTCAACGGTCGTATTTGAGATCACTTCCTTGTCCCACCTAGAGATGCTCTATGACCTAGATACGGTGAAAAATGAACTCGGCAAACTGAGTAGCCAGTCTAAGGCTTCCGGTCCCGCTTCCACCAACCTTGATGCCAAAAATAAGGCAAAGGATGACGAGGATGACGAGGATGACGAGGATGACGAGGATGAGCAAGAAGAAAGTACACCCCAAGCCGACGCAGCAAAAGCTAAACCACTGCAACCTTTAAGAAAGTTTAAGTTCCGCGAAAAGTGGCAGGTAGCCGACCCCGATTTAGTAATTAAATTTTGTGCCCAGGTATTAATGGACGCGATTGTGAGTGGGGCCTCAGATATCCACATAGAATGCTTTAGGGATATAGCCCAAATTAGGATGCGCATTGACGGTGGCATGACCATAAAAAAAAATTACGGTGAATACCTCTATAAAAATTATCCGTCCATCATCGCCCGCTTTAAGATTATGGCGGACTGTGATATTTCAGAGCGCAGGCTTCCCCAAGATGGTGCCATCACCTTTAAAGGACCGCGAAGTGAGGACATAGACTTCCGTTTTAATATCATGCCGACCAAAAATGGGGAGCGGATTGTGATGCGACTGTTGGCTGGCGACCCAGCACTTTCCTTAGATAAGCTGGGATTTGATAAGAATGATTACAAGAAAATTATTGACGCCATCGAAGCCCCACAAGGCATGGTTTTAGTCACCGGCCCCACTGGCTCAGGAAAAACTACCACGCTTTACGGTGCCCTGCAGTACATTAATAAGCCGGATGTCAATATCCTCACCGCCGAAGATCCCGTCGAGTACTACCTGGAGGGGGCCGGGCAGGTTCAAGCCAATGAAAAAATTGGCCTTAGTTTCAGCAATATTTTACGCGCCTTTCTGCGGCAAGATCCTGAGGTAATCCTGGTAGGGGAAATCCGTGATCAAGAGACCATCGATATCGCCATCAAGGCAGCCTTGACCGGGCACTTACTCTTATCGACACTGCACACGAACGATGCCATTGCCACCATTACCCGTATTCAAAACATGGGGGTCCCAAACTTTATGATCTCCTCCGCACTGACGATTGTCGTCGCGCAACGCTTGGCAAAAAAAAGTTGTCAAGGCTGCCTGGAAGACGATCCAAGGGCAACCAAAGAGAATCTCATTAAAATTGGTTTTTCTGCTGAGGAGGCTGCGAATGTCAAAGCCAAAAGAGGTTCGGGTTGTAAGGTCTGTGGTGGGTCTGGCCTTAAAGGACGGCAGGGAATTTATGAGGTGCTCCGTATGACCAATGAAATTGAACAGGCCATTTTACAAAACGCGCAGGCTCCAGAAATTTTAGCGGCCGCACGCAAAGACGGCTTCAGAACCATGCAGGAAATTGCCCGCGAATATGTCGCTAAGGGTATCCTCTCAATTGAAGAGTTCCAAAACTGTCTCAACATAGAAAGCTAAGCTTATGCCAACCTTTACCTACAAAGCGAAAGACAGAAATGGTCGACGCGTTAAGGGGGAGCTAGAGGCACCAAATCGCACCATCGTTATGGACGACCTAAAAGGGCGCAAGTTTAGCGGCATCAGCATTAAGGTTAAGAAACAAAAACGTGACCCTTCGGAGACCGCCATCACCTGGGGGCCTTTTGGTAATGTGCCAGAAAAAGACATGCTTCTGTGCATGAAAAAACTTGCCACTATGGTGCGCAGTGGGCTACAGATCCTTGACGCATTGGAGTTGGTCTCCAAGCAAACAAGCAATCCTGTGCTGAGGGGCGTCATCATCAAAGTGGCTAAGGATATTAATCTAGGCATCCCTCTGTCAGAGGCAATAAATAAACACCCCCGCTACTTTGATGTGGTGACCTGTAATATGATTGAGGCCGGAGAGATGAGTGGCCAACTGGACACCTTTCTCGACCGGGTAGTTGAGGGTCAAGAGCGGATGCAAAAAATAAAATCAGGCATTAAGAGCGCCATGTTCTACCCCATCACCCTTGTAGTGGTGACGACGCTAATCATGTGGGGCATGATGGTCTTTGTGGTGCCGACCTTCACTGAGATGTACGCGTCGTCAGGAAAAACTTTGCCCGCCCCGACCCAGGTCATTGTCAATGCCAGTGATTGGATTACCGAGGGGGGGAACATATTAAAACTCATTCTCTATTTCATAGTCATCAGCGGCAGCCACAAGTTAGGCATGAGGTATGTTTACCCCTACAAATCGTTTGTCGCGGGGGTCATGCTCAAACTGCCGATCTTTGGTAATATTCTCATCAAGTCGACGGTCAGTCGGCTCGCCCTGCTAATGTCCAACTTGTTCGCGGCCGGTATTGGTGTGGCAGATATTTTACAGGTGGCCGTTAAGATCTCCACCAATGCAAAGTTTTCTGAGGCCCTTGAGCGCATCAGTGAGCGCGTTGTTTCAGGGGTACCGCTGTCCATTCTGTTCGAAGAAGAGCAAGTCTTCCCTGCAGACCTTGCCCAGCTCATCAAGGTTGGCGAGTCAACCGGTAACATGGACGAGATGCTAACCTCGATCGCACGCTACTATCAAGAAGAATTTGAATCAACCGTCGAGGGCTTGACATCAGTGATTGAACCCCTCATGATTGTTTTTGTCGGCGGTATGATAGGCGCGATGGTTATAGCCTTGTACTTACCAATATTTAGTTCAGGAGACATGATAGGCTAACATGGACAATCCCATTTACACTCACATCAGAGCGCTGCTGGAAAAGCATAAGGCTTCGGATGTTCATATCCACAGCAACCTACCCATCGTGGCGAGAATATCGGGCGAGCTGATAGAATTTCCCGAGTACCCGGTCAGCCATGAAGACATAGAAAACTTTCTTAAAGCAGAACTCGTGGACGTGCAGCACGACCAATTCATCGCTACCCACGACGTCGATTTTGCTTACCAAATTGACGACTATCGCTTCAGAGGCTCGGCACTAAAAACAAAGAATGGTCTTGCGCTTGTCTCAAGGGTGGTGATCAGTAAGGTGCCGCATATTGATGACTTAGGTTTGCCCCCTGCCGTTCATGACTGCCTGAACCAGAGGGACGGACTGGTGTTGGTCACGGGTGCTACCGGATCAGGTAAGTCAACCTCATTGGCCGCCATGATTGATAAAATTAATCGGACCCGATCCGAGCACATTATTACCGTCGAAGACCCCATTGAGTTTATCCATAAACCCATCAAATCAATCATCACGCAGCGCGAGGTAGGTAGTGATACCGACACCTTTGCCTCCGCCCTAAAAGGGGCCCTTCGGCAGGATCCGGACGTCATTTTGATGGGGGAGTTAAGGGATTATGAAACCGTGTCCATGGCCATGAGTGCTGCGGAAACCGGTCACCTGGTCTTTGCGACCCTCCACACCAATGGCGCACCCGAGACGATCAACCGGCTGGTCGATGTCTTCCCGTCTGACGAACAGAATAAAAGCAGGGCTCAGCTCGCTATGTCACTCCGCTTGGTCATGACCCAGCAGCTCTTAAAAAGGAAGGCAGGCGGACGCATTGGCGCCTTTGAGGTAATGGTTAACACCCCGGGCATTGCCAATCTGATCCGCGAGAACAAGATCCAACAAATTGCGAATATGATGCAGACCGGCGCCAAAGACGGCATGTTGTTGATGAATAAGTACAAAGAAATGCTCCTGACAAAAGGATTAATTAAAGCGGAGGACGCGTTATGAGTTACCAAATTAAGCTAGACCTAAGCAAGGCATCATTAACCTTAAGGCTTTTTGAAACGGTGGATTTATCTGAGACCTCAGAAATCAAAGAGGCCTTAACCAATGAGCCTAAGGCCGGCGCCGATAAGCTCATCGTCGATGGAGGCCACATTGATTACCTGGACTCGTCGGCGGTCGCCCTGCTCCTCTTTTCGAAGCGCGTGGCAGCCGACAACGGCATGACCTGCGAATTCCTTCCGTTCTCCGAGGAGGCCTTTAAGGTCATTAATATGGCTGGACTACAATCCACCTTTAAGGCAAAAAAAATTGAATCCGCACCGTCAGAAACCGGTGCTGAGGAGACGGCGCCAGAGCTTTCCAGCGATGATACAGAGGATTTGGAGGGGGGCATTGACCTGGATGATTTTGATACCGGCGAATTAGAACTTGACATGGACGATAGCTCACCCTTACAATCACAAGAAGACGAGAAAAAAGATTCGGATGATCTTGATTTTAAGCCGGGTGATTTTTCCTGAGATTTTTTATTAAATTTATAAGGAATACATTATGAAAACGTTACAACAAGGTTTCTCACTTATCGAGCTGTTAGTCGTGATTGCCATTATCGGAATCTTAGCGGCGGTCGGAACGACAGGCTACAATGCCTACATTGATGGAGCAAAATCGAAAACAGCACAGGCTAACTTAGATACAATAGTGACAACGTTAACTAACGAAGACATGGCGGTTTCAGCAGCGGTTTCTAGTCCTAATAGTGCTTCGTGTAGCGATAAAGTTAAGACTTGTGTCACGGCTATTCTGGTTAACAATACCAGTACAAACCCATACGGTGGAGATTATACGATAGATACTTCTGTCACAGTGGTTGCCGCAACTGCTTTGACCTGTGGTACTGCAGATACTCCAGACAATAACGGTGAGATTGAGATTGTAGTTGATGGCCGAACCGTGACATCATTTGTTTGTCTAGCTGGTACACTTACAGCAGGCCCAGGCGTTACACTATCTGCCATGAATGGTGCTGTATAGGGTCATAAAATAGCGTAAGTGTTGCTATTTTAATCCCCTTCTAATTGGAAAAAAAGCTGCGCTTGCCCGTGGCTTTTTTTTTATGCTGATAAAAAAAAATTTCGTCTCGAACCCGTCCCTCCAGGAAGAGATTAGGGACTGGCTTAAACTCTCGCTGCCGACACTGTCGGGTGAACCGTTGTTCGTTTTTTCGCTGGTCATCAATGAAGTCGTGCAAAATGTGCTGCGCTACGTCTACCATGGCGAGCAAGGTAAGAACATCGTCATCACCATCAGCCAGGATAGTCAGGCTATTTATACGGCCGCTATCCAAGACTTTGGTGCCCCCTGTCAGCCCCATTTATTTCTCGATGTCGCCCGCCAACCCACTGAGAAAGGCGGTATGGGAATTGCGCTTGTCAAAAAAAATACCTTATCATTTAGCATCAGCGAGAACCGGCAGGGCAACCTCGCGCAGCTCAGGTTTGATGCGGCGTCGGTCAAGCACTAAATTTTATTTTTCGCACGCCTCACCTTAGTTTAAAATGGTCCAATGAAGGCGCTACTCATAAAACTGTTCCAGCCGATGCTGATCGGTATCTTTCTGATGCTGCTCGTCTACGCTATCTTCCTCGTCAATGCCTTTAATGTTAACGCTATCAGCAAGACCTTTAGCCTTGACACCTACACCGAGCTCTACCCGTTCGAGTCCCTCTACCCCGAGACCGCCGAGCTGTTTGCTTTTGTCGACATTGACGAGAACAGCCTTAAGGAGATGGGGCAGTGGCCGTGGCCAAGAAAACTGACTGCATCTTTGGTAGCTAAGACGATCGAGGCTGGTGCATCCGCGATTACCTTAGACATTTTATTTGCTGAGCCGGATCGTTTCTCGCGCGAGAGTATTGAAGCGTACCTCGGTGAAAAAATACGGATAAAAAAAATGCAGGATGGCGACACCGCGCTGGGCGAGTTAGGCCGACAGCACCCGATAGTTTATTCCTTCGCCGTGAGTGAGGTAGCTAACGCCTCAAACGACATTACGATCAAGAGCCGCTTTGTCAGCATCGGCAACGTCAACCAATACCTTCCCCCGCCAGGCGGTTTGATTACGCCGATTAAAAAATTGGACAAGGCCCAGGGTTATGGCTTTATTAATACCCAGGTTAAAGAGGGGCTCATCCGCGAGACACCCCTTATATTAGAGGCCCAAGGTAACCTCTACCCTGCCCTGGGGCTGGATACACTCAGGGTAGCCCAGGGCGCGCCGAACCACGTAATTAAGCTCACCGATAATTATAATGGCCTCGCCATAAAAACCGGCGAGCTAACCAGTATGGTTGACCTGCATGGCAGCCTCTCCCTGCATATAGGTCATATGAGTCGATACCAACGGGTGTCAGCGCTGGATGTCTTGCAAGGCCAGGTCGCACTCGACGGTAAGATTGTGGTGATTGGGGCCTCGGCTAAAGGCTTGGGTGACACCCATGCCTCGGTCCTTGAGGATGTTATTCCCGGCCCCCTGTTCCATCTCCACATCATGGAGCAGCTGGTTGTCCAACGCTTTTTAATCGCCCACCCCTTAACCGAGCACCTTGTCTACCTGGCGTCGCTTTTGTTCGGCGGCGGCCTCTGCTTTATGATCGCCAAGAAATCCATGGCCATCAGTCTAGGCTTGCTCCTTTTTGTCGGACTGCTGTTAGTTTCCGGTGCCGCTTATGGCTTTGTGCAGGCGGGGATGGTCATCAACGTACCTGCCTCCGCCAGCATTATCCTGAGCGGATTTCTTGGGACCTACTTTAGTCACTCCTTGCTCGAAGCGCTGCTCAAAAAAGGGATCTTAAAAAAACTCGAATCCAACGAACTGATTACGGCGGTGATGCAGCAGTACGCCACATCGGGTGATATCTACCAGTCACTCAACCAGCTTGTGCCGCAAGTGTTAAGTAGCATCAAGGCAGACGCTGCGCTGTATTTTGAATACAACCCGCAGCACCAACACTTTCAATGTGCCTTCACGCACGGGGATGATAAACACAAAGGCCTGATCCTTGCCCCAGACACCGCTTGGCTAGAGGCATCTTTTACCGCTAAAAAAACGGTCCTCGCTAACTTAAAATCGCAGCCTAACCACCTTCCGTCCATGGAAAAATCATTCGCCTGCCAGCTGGTGGAGGCAATGACGGTTCCAGTCACTTTTGGTGACGAAGTCTTTGGCTGCCTGCTGGCACTGAAAAAGTTACCGCCTAAAAAGGGTCCATTGTTTAAAGAGGACGAGGTTAGCCTCTTCGAGTCACTGGCGTCGAACTTAGGCATTGCTATTAAAAACGTCCAACTGGGTAGCAAGGTTGTGCTCGACAAACTGTTAGAAAAAGATAAAAGGATCTGTTTTTCGTTAGCAGTAATTTTGTGATACCCCTATACTCGCGGCCGCAAAATGCCCCGAACTGCCGCATCTAGAACTTCCCCTGTTTTTCTATAGAAAGCTAACTGAGCAAGCTATCAGCTTTCTCGGCTGACGGGTTTGGCGTGCTGTAACTAGCTATTGGTTTACTTCGGTCAAAAAAACCCACTTTTAATTGAGATTCTATATGTTGCTATCAAGCCGAAAAGACTGGTTCGGAAATATTCGTGGCGATTCTTTAGCGGGAATTGTTGTCGCTTTAGCATTAATCCCTGAGGCCATCGCCTTTTCCATTATTGCCGGTGTTGATCCAAAAGTTGGGTTATACGCTTCTTTTTGTATAGCAGTATTGACTGCATTCTTAGGCGGTCGAACGGGCATGATCTCGGCTGCAACCGGTGCAATGGCATTGTTAATGGTAACGCTCGTAAGAGATTACGGCTTGCAATACCTGCTAGCTGCAACGCTACTCACGGGGGTGATTCAATTATTAGCGGGCTATTTAAAATTGGGTGAATTGATGCGTTTTGTTTCGCGTTCGGTTGTAACCGGTTTTGTAAATGCGTTAGCTATTTTGATATTTTTACAGAACTTATTCACGCTGACATTAGAAAAAAAATTAACATTCGCTCCTAAAGGTGATATATCAAAATTTAAAAACGGTTTCTGAGTGTAGTTTGTGCTGTTAGAAATAGAATTCATTAAAAAATGCGTCCCACTTCTTTCATGAGAACATACCATAAGCGGAAGATCAACGTCTGCAGATAAAGCAATATCTATATCATTGCCTAAATTTAATTTTATATAAGCCATCTGATGTTTTTTAAACCGAATTATTCATTTATTCCAAAACATCAAAAACAAATATCTGCAACCAATATCAGGGGTTTTGGGGTTTTGGGG
>Ga0209631_10003741_pt1 | contig 17321 bp, 21 predicted proteins | sample COG_08_FD_184752 | JGI IMG/M metagenome (GOLD analysis project Ga0209631, IMG submission 184752) | Pelagic Microbial community sample from North Sea - COGITO 998_met_08 (SPAdes) (version 2) | ecosystem: Environmental > Aquatic > Marine > Neritic zone/Coastal water | place: Helgoland, sampling...
ATTAATGGATAAAATAATTAAAACTGGTTCAAAGATAGCAATTAATATTTCGGAGAAAGTTTAGTTTTAGGCCTCTAATTCAACATCCCAATATAAATAATCCATCCAGCTTTTATGAAGGTAATTTGGAGGAAAATTTTTACCATTGCGATGTAAATCTTCATTTGAAGGCTGAAAGGGATATTGATTAATTTTCATTCCAGAAAGCTTTAAAAGTTTACCACCTTTTTTAACATTACAAGATGAGCAAGCTGTTACAACATTGCTCCAATTAGTTTCTCCCCCTTTTGATCTTGGCAATAAATGATCAAAGGTAAGCTCTTCACAACTTCCACAGTACTGACATAAAAATTTATCTCTTAGAAAAACGTTAAACCTTGTAAAGCTAGGTTTTGTTTGTGGAACTATATAATCTTTTAAAGCTATAACACTTGGTAATTGCATGTCAAAAGATGGGCTTCTAACAATTCTATCATATTTGCTAACTATTGTTACCCTATCCAAAAATACAGATTTAACGGTATCTTGCCAAGACCAAAGTGATAAAGGATAATAACTGAGCGGTCTATAATCTGCATTTAAAACTAATGCAGGACATTTTTCTAAAGAAACATTTTGTTCAATAAAATCATTCATAATCTAATTTAATTAAAAAATTATTTCAATTATAAGCATTTATTTAATTTTTTTCAAAATATAATTTAATGCTATACTTGATGCTTCAATAGGAATATTGTGATCACAATTTTTAATTAAGTGAGTTTCTATTTCTATGTTATTTCTTATAAAAAAATCTTTTGCTTCCAGCATAAAATTATATGAAACAACTTGATCTAAATCTCCATGTATAAGCAAAGTATTAGTGGTAACTTTTATTCTAGATTTTAAATCATCTTGATTAATAATTTTTCCTGAAAAACCTACAATACAATTGTATTCTTGATTTGAAGTAAGCCCTAAATTTATAGACATCATGCACCCTTGGCTAAATCCAGACAAACAAATCTTATCATTTTCTAAATTGAACTCTTTCTTAACTTCATCGATGAATTGATTTAATTTTTTTTCAGCTTTAATGGTTTGTTCTAAAATATATTTTGGGTCATCATTAGTTAAATCAAACCATTGAAATCCAGTTGGATTAATTGAACATGGTTCGTGACCATTTGGACAAATAAAAATTGTATTAGGTAAATGCCTTTGCCAATTCATTGATAACATGCTTATGTCTTTTCCGTCTCCTCCATATCCGTGAAGTAAAATAATAGCATTTTTAATATTTGCACCATCTTTTGGTTTTATAATGGTTGTATCTAGGCAAAATGTCATACTAAATAATTTATGTTTTTTTATTTTAAAAACACCCTACAATACAATTATGATTTCAGGAATAATTGTTAAAATATTATCTATAGTTTTATTAATTTCCGTTGGAATTGTTCTTTTGCTTGGAATTGGTACTTTATTTAAAGGCGGAGAAACTAGTAAAAAATATTCTAATAAATTGATGCAATTAAGAGTTTTGTTGCAATTTATAGCAATAATTTTATTAGTGGGTTTTGCATATTTTTTTAAAAACTAATCATAGCTACTCAACCATTCAATAAAGTTTTCATCTTCAAAATCAATAGAGCCAATAATTCTTGCAAATTCTAAACCATCTTTATTGATTAAAATTGATGTCGGAATACCTCTTAACTTAAATTTTTTAGCCAAAGTAGTTGGTGAATCAAAATATAATTTTAAATTTTGTATTTTTAGTTCATTAAAAAAATTGGAAGCTTTTTCAATATTATCTGTACCAACATTTATTGGAAATATTTTTAAATTTTTTAGATTTTTATTTAATTGTAATAAATCTAAAGAAGGCATTTCTTCTTTGCAAGGCGCACACCACGTCGCCCAAAAGTTCAATATAATCAGATTTCCATGATAATCACTTAAATCTAATTGCTCTTTTTTAGCGTTAAGAAAGGTTAAATTGTCATATTTTTTTAAATTTTTATTGATAACAAGATTTTTTATGTCTGTTACTTCGTCAGCAAACGAATTTGATAGTAAAAAAATAAATATTATTAAAAATCTCATGCTAAATAGGTATAATTAATTAACATGGCAAAAAATAAAAACAACCAAGTAATCTGGGGTACTAGAATTAAAAATAAGACCTCTGCACTTTTTCAAAGTGTTGGAAATTCTATAGATATTGATAAGAGGCTTTATAAAGAGGATATAGCAGGGTCTATTGCTCATGTAGAGATGTTATTTAAACAAAAAATAATATCTTTTAAAGTTAAAAATAAAATTATTTATGGACTAAATAAAATAGAAAAAGAAATATCAAATAAAAAATTTGAATTTAATAAAAAATATGAGGATATTCATATGAATATTGAAAAAAGACTTTTTCAAATAATCGGAGATGAGGCTGGTTATGTTCATATTGCAAGATCAAGAAATGATCAGGTTATTACAGATTTTAAAATTTGGATTAAATCTGCAACCAAAGAAATTAATATTAGTCTAGATAAGATAATTAAAAGTACGTTAAAATTAGCTGAGAAGAACATAGATACCATCATGCCTGGTTTTACTCATCTTAAGAATGCACAAGCTGTTTCTTTTGCCCATTACTTAATGGCCTACGTTGAGATGTTTAATAGAGATAAAAAAAGATTTGTAAACAATTTGGATAATTTAGACGAGAACCCTTTGGGTGTTGCCGCTTTAACAGGTACATCTTTCAATATCGATAGAAATTATACAACAAAAAAACTAGGTTTCAAAAAACCTACCAATAATTCAATTGATACCGTTTCTGATAGAGATTTTGTCTTAGATTTTTTATATAGTGTATCAGTTTGTTCTATGCATATTTCTAGAATAGCTGAAGAGCTTATCATTTGGAATTCTGATGGTTTCAAATTAATAAACTTGTCTGACAAAGTAGTAACAGGCTCATCCATAATGCCCCAAAAAAAAAACCCAGATCTTTTAGAATATTTAAGAGGTAAGACGGGTAGAGCTTATGGAAATTTATTTTCTATGCTTACAATTTTAAAAGGCTTACCTTTATCATATTTTAAAGATCTTCAGGATGATAAAGAAATTATCTTTAAATCAAACGATACTCTAATAAATTGTCTCAGAATATTGGATGAAATCCTAAAAAATATTAAGCCAAATAAAAATCAGATGTTTATGCTGGCTAACTCGGGATATATTACAGCAACTGATTTAGCAGATTATCTTGTAAAAAACCATTCAATGTCGTTTAGAAAAGCCTATCAAAAAACAGCTGCTATAGTTAATTTAGCGGAAAAAAAGAAAAAAAATCTAAATGAATTAACCATGCAAGAATTTAAAAATATAGAACCAAAACTTACAAATGATGTTTTAAAAGTGTTTGATTTAAAGAATTCTGTAAATTCAAAAAAATCATATGGTGGAACATCTTTTGATAATATCAAAAAAATGATAACTAAATATAAGAAACAAAAATGATAAAAAAAATTATATTTATTCTAATACTGTCTTGCGTGATAGTTTCTTGTGGTAAAAAAGGAGACCCTAAGTACAAAGATCCTAAAACCAAAGTACAAATACAAAATGTCCTTATTAATAGGGTGTAATGAAATACATTAATAAAAAACTAACGATTGAAAACATTAGTGTGGAAAATATTGCACAAAAATACGGTACTCCAACTTACTGTTATTCATACAAAAAATTAAAAGAAAATATTTATAATTTTAAAAAGAATTTTAAGTCTTTTTCTCCACTAATATGTTTTGCTGTTAAATCCAACACTAATATTAATTTAATTAAGGAAATAAAAAAATTTGGTTTAGGAGCAGATGTAGTATCAATGGGTGAACTAATGATGGCTATTAAAGCTGGTATTAATCCAAAAAAAATTGTCTTTTCAGGAGTTGGAAAAACAAAAAATGAAATTAACTATGCTATTGATAAGAATATATTGTTGATAAATGCTGAGTCCAAAAGTGAAATTATAGAAATTGATAGAATAGCAAAATTAAAAAAAAGAAAAGTAAAAATTGGTATTAGGTTAAACCCTAATACAGATGCAAAAACCTTAAATCAAATTTCAACTGGAAAAAAAGATAACAAGTTTGGTGTTAATGAAAAAACTTTTTTTCAACTCGTAAATTATTGTAAAAATTCTAATAACTTAGAACTCAAGTGTCTTAGTGTCCATATAGGCAGTCAAATTTTAGATCATAAACCTTACCAAAAAATGCTTAGCGTAATTGATAAGGTTATTAAAAAAGTAAATTATAAATTTGAATTTATTGATTTAGGTGGTGGTATGGGTATCTCATATAATAATGATAAAAAAAAATTAAATTATAAAAAATACAACACTACTATTAAAAAATTTTTAAAAAATCACAAATCAAAAATAATATTTGAGCCAGGTAGATCAATTGTAGGAAATACAGGAGCGCTAATTTCTAAAATAATTTATATTAAAAAAAGTGAAAAAAAAAATTTTATAATTCTAGACGCAGCTATGAATGATTTAATGAGACCTGCATTATATGGCGCTGCTCATAAAACACTACCATCAACAATAGTAAATAAAAGATCTAACAAAACTTATGAGTTTGTGGGTCCCATTTGTGAAAGCACTGATAAATTTGCAACATATAAAAATTTTCAAAAACTAAAAGAGAAAGATCTTATTGTTTTGTGTGATGTTGGTGCCTACGGAATGTCCTTAAGTTCTAATTATAATGTTCGTCCAAAACCTGTGGAGTTATTAATCAAGGGGTCAAAAATTAAAGTAATTAGAAAAAGGCAAAGTTATAAAGATTTGATTTAGCTTTTAATAAGAATGATTAAAAACTCAATATTTTCAGTTTTCTTTTTTACTGGCATTATTATTATTTCACTAATTTTTTTACCTTCATTATTTTTACCTCAAAAAGTGGTTCTTCTTGGAGGGAGGTTTATGGGTCATTGGGCAAGTTTTTGTGTGAAATTTTTTCTTTCATCAAAAATTATAATTAAGGGTAAAGAAAATATAATAAATAATGAAAAATTTTTTATAGCAGCATCGCATCAATCAATGTTTGAAACTTTTTATCTACAAACTATTTTTAACTCACCTGTCTTTATCTTAAAAAAAGAATTACTAATGATACCTATTTTTGGTTGGTACTTAAAAAAAATTGGATCCATATCAATTAGAAGAAATAAAGTAACTAAAGATAATTTGGGTTTTTTTGATGATATATCAAAAATTATTAATAATTCAAATCGACCAATTGTAATTTTTCCTCAAGGAACTAGAGTTTTGCCTGATGAACGACCACCTTTTAAAAAAGGCGTGTCTAGAATTTATGAAAAATTAAAAATAAATTGTCAGCCTGTCGCTATAAACTCTGGGTACGTTTGGCCAAAAAAAGGTTTAAAACAAGGCCATAAAACTATTACTATTTCAATTTTAAAACCGATAACAGCTGAATATTCAAAGGAAGAGTTTCTTAAAATTTTAGAGAGAAATATATATTCTGAACTTAACTTATTAAATTAGCCTTTCATCGGCATTACTACAAAAATACTATCATAATCACCTGGATCTTTAATAAGCGCTGGTGATCCTGTGTCATTTAAAAATAGTTCTATGTTGTCTCCAATAAGTTGGGAAGCTACATCAATTAAGTATCTAGAGTTAAAACTAATTTCTAAATCATGTTCAAACTTTACTATTAATGTTTCTTTGCCATCTCCACTATTTGAATTATTAACTGATAAATCTAAAGTATTCTTAGTTAAATTAAATTTTACACCATCTTTTTTATCAAGAGATACTGAGGCAACTCGGTCAACAGAACTTAAAAAGGTTTTTAGATCAACCTCTAGTTTTTTTTGATTATTTTTTGGTATGACTTGAATGTAACTAGGAAATTTACCATCAATTAACTTTGAAATTAAAATACTATTATTAAGTTCAAATTTAATTTTTGACTTAATATTTGAAATTTTTACATCACCATCATAACTATCCAATAAAGAGCATAATTGAAAAATAGTTTTTTTTGGTAATATTATAGGTTCAAAATCTATTTTTTTATCTAATCTAATTTTAGATATAGACATTCGATGGCTATCAGTTGCAACAGCGGTCAAATAATTTTTATCTTCTACCTCAGTTTGATGAATATATATACCACTTAAATAATGTCTTGTTTCATCATTTGAAACAGAAAATTTACATTTATTAAGTAATTTTAAAAGTTGTTTTGATTTTATTGAAAATTCATTTTGATTAAAATTTTCATTAGTAATAGGAAACTCTGAAGCACTAATACAATTTAAATTAAAAATAGATTTTTCAGACTCTAAGTGCAATCTCAAATCATTCAAAGTAAAATTTATTTTTTTACCTGAAGAAAATTTTCTTACAATGTCATACATAGTTGAAGAAACAGTGGTAGTTTTTCCCTCTTCTAAAACCTCAATATTATCAAGTTGATGAATAAAAATTAGATCTAAATCAGTTGCAGTTATAGTTAATTTAGAGTTTTGCGCTTCCAATAATATATTTGATAAAATTGGAAGTGTACTACGTTTTTCAATTACTCCCTGACAATAATTTAATGCTTGTTGAAGATCTTGTTGATTAACGTTAAATTTCATTTTCTTTATTATTATACAGTATTTGATTTTTTAATTTATTGATATTCTCAACCATTTCTGGATCTTTTTCTTTTAATTTTTCAATAGTTTTTACCGAATGTATTATTGTTGTATGGTCTCTGTTGGAAAACTCACGCCCTATTTCTGGTAACGATTTAGATGTTAAAATTTTTGTTAAATATATAGCTGTTTGCCTAGGTCTTACAAGATATCTTGATCTTCTTGATGATAACATTTCGTTTTTACTTATTTTGAAAAATTTACAAACTAAGGTTTGTATCAAATCTATTGTAACTTTGTTTTCAGCTAAGTTTATTAAATCTTTTAAAACAACTTTAGTTTCTGCAAGATTAGGCATTTTATTGTAAATTCTTGAAAAAGATACTGTTCTATTTATAGCTCCGACTAGCTCTCTTATACTTGCTGTTATTTCTGTGCTCACGAAATCTTGTATATCTTTTGAAATTTTTATTTGATCAGGGTATAAATTGTTTAATTCTTCGATTTTCTTTTCCACAATTTTTTTTCTAAGTTCATAATCTGGCTTTTCAATATCAACAACCAAACCCCCAGAAAATCTAGATTTTATTCTTTCTTGTATTCTTGATAACTTATTTGGAGCTCTGTCGGCAGAAACAATTATTTGTGATCCTTTATCAAGTAATGCATTAAAAGTATGAAAAAACTCTTCTTGCATGGCTTCTTTACCATTCATAAACTGAATGTCATCTATTAATAAGAAATCTGTATTTCTAAAATATTCTTTAAATTTAACCATATCGTTTGATTTTATTGATTTTACAAATTGATACATAAAACGCTCTGCAGAGATAAACATTACTTTATTATTTTTTTTCAATTCGAAACCAATAGAGTTCAAGAGGTGCGTTTTTCCCATTCCAACACCTCCATAAATATAAAGTGGATTAAAATTTGAAGTATTTTCTGAAACCTTTAATGAAGCTTCATAAGCAAGTTTATTACTTGATCCAGTTATAAAATTCTCAAATCTTTTATTTGGGTCTATTCGATTATATTGAAGAAAAGAGTCTTTAATAAAAGATATATTCTCCTTATTATTTAATGGTTTTAACTGATCTTCATTTTGGTAATTTTCAATAGTTTGTTCAACTATTTTGAATTCAATTCTGATGATCTCTTTCTTATAATTTTTTACTGATTTTAAAATTTGATCTAGATATCTCGAAGTAATCCAGTCTCTAATAAATCTTGTTGGTACAGATAATAGGATATAATTATTGAATTCTTCTACAAAATTAATCTTTTTAAGCCAACTTTCATAAATATCTGTACCTAATTTTATTTTCATCTCAGATTGAATTAAGCTCCAGTCAAGGTTTGCAGACCTTAGGTCAGATAAATTTTTATTTTTAAAAGTACTTTTCATTTTGTTGGGGGAAGTTCAGTTAGAACCTTAATTAAATTATTGCAACAAATAATTTTCAATAATTGAAGAAAAATAAAATCTAGGATTGTGTTAAAAAATTTTTTTTAAAAAATTCTTTGACAATAAATTTTTTTATGTATTCCTTCGTATAAAAATTTAAATAAAAGATAAAGTAAAAGTTAATTTACAAAATCTAAATATTGTTAGTTAATAGATTATAAGTCATACATAATGCGTATGCCTTAAGTTGAATCAACTAGGGGTATAACGAATTATATTGATGCTATTTTTTTTGTAATTCTTGAAACGTTTCTCGAGGCGTTTTCTTTTTTTATTATACCTGTTTTTGCAATTTTCATCAATTCGGAATTCAACTTAGGTAAGAATTTTAGAGCTTCTGGTTTTTTTTTGGTCTCTATAAGAAGATTCATTTTCTTTAAAGCATTTTTAAACCTACTTTTTCTAGCTTTATTTACAGCTGTTTGTTTTGAAATTCGTCTTATTCTTTTAATTGCAGATTTAGTATTTGCCATATGCGCAGGGGTATAACTTGAGAATTTATATTGGTCAATCAAATAATTAGTTATTTTTGACAGCTATTACAAAAAAAAGTCGCTCTATTAGATATAGTTTTTTTTTGTATAATTCCTCTACATTTTAATCTTTTACAATTTAAACCTTCCCTTTGATAAACTTTAAAAGCTTTTTGAAAGTTGCCCTTTTTTCCAGACACATTTTTAAAGTCTCTAATACTCGAGCCCCCTTTACTAATAGCGTTAAAAAGAATTTTTTTTGAATAAATAAAAATTTTTTGACAATCTTTTTCTTTAATTGTATTTGCTTTTTGAAAAGGATTTATTTTGCATGAAAACAAAATTTCAGATGCATAAATATTCCCAATACCAGACACAAAACTCTGATCTAATAAAAAGTTTTTAATATTTTTTTCTTTATTCTTTAAAAAGTACTGAATATATTTTTTATTAAAGTTATGATCAAATGGTTCAGGTCCTAAATGACTAAATCTTTGTTTTAATAAAAAGCCATTTTTAATTATTTGAAAAAAACCAAATCTTCTTGGATCGTTATAAACAATCTTTGACTCATCAAAAATTATTTCTACATGGTTATGTCTTTTTGGTAAATTTGGAGAATTATAAAAACTAGTATTCGTTAAATATTTTTTTTCATTCTCAATTAAATGAATTGTTCCTGACATCCCAAGGTGTAGTAAACAATAACTTTGATTGGACAAACATAAAATTAAATATTTTGAAAACCTTTTTACCTCAGTTATTTTTTGGTTTTTTAGGTTTTTTGAAAAATTCTTAGGGATTTTATATCTTAAATTTCTATTTCTAATTATTACTTTTTTTACCTTTTTTTGTTTAATCTTTTTATTCAATGATTGTTTTATTATTTCTACTTCTGGTAATTCTGGCATTTAATACTATATTCAATATATAAATTTTTTTATGCAACAATATCTTCAAAACAAAAAAGGGCTAGTACAAAATGTTTTTGATAACGTTTATGATCGCTATGATTTAATGAACGATTTTATGTCGTTTGGTGTTCATCGTTTATGGAAAAAAAGTCTGTTACACATGATGAACCCATCTAACAATCAGAATTTAATTGATGTGGCATGTGGCACAGGAGATATAGCTAAGCTTTTTTTAAATCATGTAAATAAGTCATCTCAAATAACCTGTCTCGATCCTAACAAAAGAATGATTCAAAAAGGAAAAGAAAAATTACATAAATTCAAAAATTTAAATTGGATCATCTCACCTGCAGAACAGATTCCTTTGGAAGATAATTCTTTTGATTTTTATACAATTAGTTTTGGATTGAGAAATACAAAAAATTTAAATAAAGCTCTATCTGAAGCTTACCGAGTATTAAAACCGGGTGGTCGTTATTTATGCTTAGAATTTTCAAAAATACAAAATTCAGGTTTAGATTTAATTTATAAAAATTATTCTAAGCTTATACCTTCGATCGGTGAAATGATTGTTGGTAAAAAAGAGCCCTATAAATACCTTATAAAAAGTATAGAAAATTTTGTAAATCAGGATGAGCTAATTGATTTAATGAAAAAAAATGAGTTTAAGAAGTGTTCTTATAGAAATTTATCAGGTGGAATAGTTTCTATACATAGTGGGTGGAAAATATAATGATAAAAAAACTATTTACTTTATTCAAGCTAGGAAGAAAAATAGCACGATCTGATATATTGAACATAACTTCAAAATTTCAAGAGCCACCTTTAGTGGTAAAATTTTTGTTCAAAATTTTGTCATTTTCTTTTTCTCCTAAAGCCGAAATTGAAATGAATAAAAATGAAGGTGAACGATTATCTAATTCGCTAGAATCAATGGGAACTACATTCATAAAACTTGGCCAGTTTTTAGCAACGAGACCTGATATTATTGGAGAAGAACTCTCAAAAAAACTTGAAAATCTTCAAGATAAATTGCCCCCATTTTCATTAATTCAAGCTAAGGAAATAATTAAAAATGACCTAGGAAATGATACCTATAATTCCATAATTGATTTAAGTGAGCCCGTTGCTGCGGCTTCTATAGCTCAAGTACATAAAGCGAAAATTAATGACGGTGGAACAATAAAAGATGTAGCTATAAAGATTTTACGACCAGATATTAAAAAAATTTTTAATGAAGAAATAGACGCAATGATGCTTTTTGCTTTTTTAATTGAATCTTTTAATAAAAAAACGAAAAGACTTAAATTAATTGAAGTAGTTTTTTTATTAAAAGAAATTACTAATCTTGAAATGGACCTTAGATTTGAAGCTGCTGCTGCAAACGAATATGCTGAAAACACAAAAAATGATGTTGGATTTAGAGTTCCTCAAATTTATTGGAATTTTACGAGTGAGAATGTAATGACATTGGATTGGGTTGATGGTGTTTCAATCAGAGAAACTGAGGCCCTAAAAAAAAGAAATTTAAATACTGAAAAAATCGCAGAGGATATAATTCAAAATTTTTTAAGGCATGCTGTTAGAGATGGTTTTTTTCATGCTGATATGCATCAAGGAAATATATTTATTGATAATAATGGCCATATTGTTCCTATTGATTTTGGAATAATGGGAAGACTCGACAAATTAAGTAAAAGATTTTTAGCAGAAATATTGTTCGGATTTATTCAAAGGGATTACCGTAAGGTAGCTGAGGTACACTTGATTGCAGGTCTTGTGCCTAAAGGTGTTCCCATTGATGATCTAGCACAAGCATTAAGATCGATTGGAGAACCTATTTTTGGGCAAACAGTAAAAGATATTTCTGGTGGAAAATTGTTAAAACAATTATTTGATGTGACTGAAAAGTTTAATATGCAGACTCAACCTCAACTTTTAATGTTACAAAAAACAATGGTTGTAGTGGAGGGTGTTGCCAGAAAATTAAATCCTAATACAAACATTTGGACTACATCAAAACCTGTACTAGAGGACTGGTTAAAAGAGACTAAAGATCCCATGACAACAATAAATGATACGCTTCAAAACACTTCCGAGGTATTCAAAAGATTGCCAGAATTTCCTGAGATTATGGATAAAGCTAATCAAGCCCTCACTTATTTAGCTAGTGGTCAAATTCCACAAAACACAAATTCTTACACTTCTTTAAATAATAAAAAATCTGAAATGATAGCTTTTAGAAATCAATCTATTATTGGTTTATTAGTCCTTGTAATTTTTGGTCTATTGGTATTTTAATTTATACGATGAAAGATTTAATAAACAAGAAAATCCTATTTATTATTTGTGGTGGCGTTTCCGCATATAAAAGTCTTGAAACAATTAGATTGTTCAGAAAAAAAAATGCACAAATAAAAACTATTCTAACTAAAAGTGCCAAGGAGTTTGTTACCCCTCTTTCTGTAGCCTCTTTATCACAAGGAAAAGTTTATGATGATCTTTTTAATGTTTCGAATGAAACGGAAATGGATCATATTGCATTATCTAGATGGGCTGATCTAATTATCATTGCACCAGCAACGGCAAATACTATTTCAAAACTTAGTCAGGGTTCATCTGATGATTTAGCCTCAACAGTTGTCCTTGCTTCAAATAAACAAGTGTTTCTTGCTCCAGCAATGAATGTTAGAATGTGGGAGCATAAGTCGACTAAAGAAAATATAAAAAACTTAAAAGGTTTTGGCTACAAGCTTATTGGTCCGGTAATAGGAGATATGGCTTGTGGAGAGTTTGGCGAAGGCAAGATGTCAGAACCTTTAGATATATTTAATACAATTAGTTCTTTTTTATCTAACCAATTAAAAAACAAAAATATTAAAGCACTTGTAACTGCAGGACCAACAAATGAACATATTGATCCAGTAAGATTTATAACAAATAAATCAAGTGGTAAACAAGGTTATGAAATAGCAAAATCTTTGTGCAAAAGAGGTTTTGATACGACGTTGATATCTGGACCGACCAACTTAGATATTAATGAAAATATTAATCTAATTAAAGTTGAAACTGCTGAAGAAATGTTTAAAGCAACTCAGAAATGTTTACCGACTGATATAGCTATATTTTCTGCCGCTGTTGCAGATTTTAAAATTAAAAAAAGAAATAAAAATAAAATAAAAAAAAAAGATAATCTAACTTTAAACTTGGAAAAAAATGTTGATATATTAAGTTATGTTTCAAATCATAACTCTATGAGACCAAAGTTGGTTATTGGCTTTGCGGCTGAGACAAATGATTTAGATAAAAATGCTTTTATTAAATTAACGAATAAAAATTGTGACTGGATTATAGCTAATGATGTATCAAAAAAAAATAGTGGTTTTAACTCTGATTATAATGAAGTAATTATTCATTACCGAGCTTCAAAAAATAATAAAGAGAAACTTACACACAAAAAAAAATCAGAAATATCTGAAGAAATCGTAGATAGAATTGTTAACCAAATTAATTAATGGCTAAAGTACTAATAAAGAAATTAGATCCAGCTGTTAAGCTACCTTCATATAAAACTAGTGGTGCGTCAGGAATGGATCTTATGGCTTTTATAAAAGAACCAATTAATGTAAAATCAAAAACTTCATCTTTAATTCCAATAGGATTGTCTGTTGCTTTTTCTGAAGATTATGAAATTCAAATTAGACCTAGGTCTGGATTAGCAGCAAAAAATAATATTAGTGTCTTAAATACACCTGGAACAATTGACAGTGATTATCGTGGAGAAATTAAAGTAATTATTTTTAACCATGGAAATGATGACTTTATTATAAATAATGGTGATCGAATTGCTCAGATGGTATTAACACCTGTTTTAAAAATGGAATTACAAGAAATCGACGAATTACCGAAAACAATAAGAGGAGAGGGTGGTTTTGGCTCAACAGGCAAATGAGTTTGAAATTAAATAAAAATCAAATTAAAAGGTTTTCTCGTCAAATTATATTAAAAGATATAGGCACTTTAGGGCAAAAAAAAATTATTCAGTCTAAAGTTTTGATTATAGGTATGGGGGGACTGGGGTGTCCAGTTGCAGAATTTCTAACAAGAGCTGGCGTAGGCTCTTTAGGATTAGTGGATTATGATAGAGTCGAATTATCAAATATTCATCGCCAAAGCCTTTATAATAGTGGAGATTTAAAAAAATCAAAAGTGAGAGCTGCTCAAAAAAAATTAGTAAAAATTAATCCCAATATAAAAGTTTTTTGTTATGAATTAGAATTAAATAAAAAAAATTTCGAAAAAATAGCAAAAAATTATGATTACATTGTTGACGGATCAGATAATTTTAAGACTAAATTTTTAATAAACGATTTCTGTGTTAAATTAAAAAAATTTCTTGTGACAGGCGCAATAAGTAAATTTGATGGGCATATTTTTACTTTTGATTTTAAAAATAAAAAAACTCCTTGTCTAAGATGTTTTTTTCAGGAGCAAGAAATTTCAGATGAAATATTAAATTGTGAGTCTGAGGGAATTTTAGGTACTGTTGCTGGTATAATTGGAATAATTCAAGCCAATGAAATCATTAAAAAGATTTTAGATATAGGTAAAAACTTAAATGGATTTATTTTAATTGTAGATTTTCTTAATTTAAATTTTAGAAAGGTAAAATTAAACAAAAGAAAAATATGTCTATGCAAGTAAATTTTAAAAAAAAAGTTTTAATTACATTTATACTGTTTTTTACTACCTTAACTAATGCTGAAGAAATTTTCTTATCTTTAAAAAAGAATAAAGTAAATGTAAGATATGGTCCAAGTTTTGAGTCTCCCATTAAATTTGTTTACAAAAAGATAAATTTACCCATAAAACAAATAGATAAAAAGGAAAATTTCAGAAGAATAATTGATCTCAAAAGTAATAGTGGTTGGGTACACGTGTCTCAACTAAAAAAAGTAAATTCTGTAATACCTTTAGTAGATAAAATTTTGTTTAAAAAACCTTCAAATTTTTCAAAACCTTTAGCAAAGATTGAAAAGGGACGTGTTTTGGTGGTGCAGAAATGTGAAGGTAATTGGTGTAAAATAAATTCAGGAAAATTTAAAGGTTGGATAAAAGTAGATAATATTTGGGGATCAGTTAATTAAAGTCAGCTACTAAAGACTTGATAGTATTTACATTTAACTTTGCTGTATGAGAATACTCTTTATGATCAATACCAATTTCAATTAAAGAAGAGTCAGATTTGAATTTTTTAATTTGCTCTTCTTTAAATTTAAAATGAATAAATTGAACAGATGAAGCTTTTCCTTCTGACGATGTTCTATCAACGTCCTCTTCTGGAATAGCTTTAACCATTTCACCATCTATTTTAATAAATACTTTTTGCTCGATTCCACCTACTTTTCCCAAAAAAGTCGCTCTAGATATAGGGTTATCTATTTCAAACATTAGGGTAGCAGTTAACTCTGTGCCATTAGGTATAAGTGGATTGTAGGCTGCTAATTCATCTTTAAGCTGTTCTTCACCACCTTTTTCAATATAAAGCATCTCTTGAACTTGAGCTAACATTGTTTCATAACTTTCAAAATAAAATGTTGCGTATGGACCTAGGGCAATACGTCTATCTTTTTTAAACTCAACGATATTTTTTCTAAGTTCTTTTCGATTTTTTATATAAATATCCAATGGCATAATATCTTCTTTTTTAATTTCTCTTTTATCCTTCGGCATGATCATAATTTATAACTTTTTGCCATTATTTCTATAGGATGTAGTGCCTCATCATTAGAAATATTTGTATCGATTTCTAATTGTTTCAGGTGTTTGCCTGCTAACGGACAATCTGAAGCCATGTACTTATTATTTTTATTTTTAATCTGTCTTGCTGTTGGTCTTCCAACTTTATTTGCTAAATCGTGTGTACCTTTCATCACGCCAAAAGTTCCTCCATGGCCAGCACATCTTTCAACAACATCTATTTTAATATTTGGTATTAGTTTAAGCATATCTCTTGATTTAATACCCATATTTTGAGCTCGCGCATGACAAGCATTATGAACTGTTACACCACCATCAATTTCTTCAAGCCCTTCAACTAAACCTTCACTGTTAGCTATATCTACAACATATTCATCTATATCCATCACATTTGAGGATAATTTTTTTATATTCTCATCTTTTGGCATTAAGAGTGGCCATTCAAATTTTAACATTAGACCACAGCTCGCAGTTAAAGTTATCACCTTATAACCTTTATCTACCCATTCTAATAAATCTTTAGATACTTTCTTTGCCTGCTCTACTACTTGTGGGAGATCTGCTTGCTCTAAATAAGGCATACCACAACATCCTGGATACGCTTCCTGAACTTCAACACCATTTTTTTTTAAAACTTTTAAAGCTGCAACCCCGGTTTTTTTTTTGTTAAAATTCACAAAACAAGTTGTGTAAATTACAACTTTTCTATTTCTGTTTGTTGTTTTATAATTAACTTCATCTTTATATTTTTTAAAAAAATTTGAAAATGTTTCAGAATTATATTTTGGCAATTGAACTCTTTTATCAATCCCTGTAACAACTTCTAAAATCATTCTGAAAAATTTATTTTTAATATCAGTCACCCAATTGACGAGTTTTGAGAACATAACACCAATTTTTGAATTTCTATCTATTTGAGCTAATTGGGTTGGTGTATTGGGTAATTTGCCTAATTTTTTTTGAGCAGTTCTATATCTCAACATTAAATGAGGAAAATCTAAATCGAAATCATGTGGAGGAACGTATGGGCACTTGGTCATAAAACACATGTCACATAACGTGCATGCATCTACAACTGGTTCAAACTGTTCACTTTTCAAACTTTCAACATCCTCATTTTTTGATTCATCAATCATGTCGAATAACTTTGGGAACGAGTCACATAAGTTAAAACATCTTCTGCAGCCATGACAAATATCAAATGCTCTTCTCATTTCAGCATCTAACTTTTCAGGATTTAAAAAATCAGGATGTTCAAAATTTATAGGGTGTCTTATAGGTGCATCTAGGCTACCTTCTTTACTCATATAATTAATTTTTTGGGTTTTTTATGGTGGGTAGTGCCCACCATAAATTAATTTAATTTACGAGATAGATTCTAAAGTTTTTTGGAATTTACCCGCGTGAGATTTTTCAGCTTTTGCTAATGTTTCAAACCAATCAGCAATTTCTTCGAAACCTTCTTCTCTAGCTGTCTTAGCCATACCTGGGTACATATCTGTATATTCGTGTGTTTCCCCTTGTACTGCAGAAGCTAGATTTGCTTTAGTCTCGCCAATTGGTAAGCCTGTAGCAGGATCACCTACTTCTTCTAAGTACTCAAGATGTCCATGTGCATGACCGGTTTCACCTTCTGCTGTTGATCTAAATACTGACGCAACATCATTGTAACCTTCAATATCTGCTTTTTGAGCGAAATAAAGGTATCTTCTGTTTGCTTGACTTTCCCCTGCAAATGCAGCTTCTAAATTTTCTTTTGTTTTTGTTCCTTTTAATGACATTTTTATTCTCCTTAATTATATTGTCTAAGATATAATCATTCTAAACTCAATGTCAACAGTTTAGAATAGTTTTAATGTAGTCGTTATGTATCTGAAATTATTGAATTAATTTTGATTATGATTATCACTCGCAACTTTAATCAAAACTTCTACAGAGTTTATTTTTTTTCCAGTGATATTTTTTTTTACATTAATAGATTCGATATGATTTTCATCACAATCAATTAATTCATTAGTATCTTCGTCAAAAAAATGATGG
>Ga0209631_10003742_pt1 | contig 17316 bp, 19 predicted proteins | sample COG_08_FD_184752 | JGI IMG/M metagenome (GOLD analysis project Ga0209631, IMG submission 184752) | Pelagic Microbial community sample from North Sea - COGITO 998_met_08 (SPAdes) (version 2) | ecosystem: Environmental > Aquatic > Marine > Neritic zone/Coastal water | place: Helgoland, sampling...
GCGAGCGGTGTCAAGCCAGCCTCACATCACGGCAGATGGTGTTGCCGAGGTAGTCAGAGCAGAATTGGGTGTCATTTCCAAACAGGCTGTGTACGATGCTTTAGGTATCTTGGTCGAACGAAGATTGGTTCGGCGTATCCAACCTGCCGGATCTCCAGCCCGCTACGAAGATCGTGTGGGCGACAATCACCATCACCTAGTTTGCCGATCCTGCAACCACATGGTCGATGTCGACTGTGCGGTCGGTTTTGCTCCTTGCCTGAGTCCCAGCGAAAGCATGGGCTACGAAATCGATGAAGCAGAGGTCATCTACTGGGGACACTGTTCGGACTGTCTCGCTGAGCCAAGCAAGATCAAGGACAGCAGAGCGCTACCCCAGTAAACAAAGAGCGACAGAAGGGGAAGTCCCCCCCAAGACGTCAGCCAACGGCAGGATCTTAAATCCTGTCCATGAACCATAACCATAAGAACAACGGAGACGATTATGAGCGAAAGCAAATGCCCATTCAGCGGCGGTGCCTTCAGCGGAAGTGTCTTTAGTGGAGGAGAGTCCAAAGGCACAAAGAATAGAGACTGGTGGCCGAATCAGCTGAATCTCGAAATGCTGCACTACCACTCGAACCTGTCTGATCCGATGGGCGAAGGCTTCGACTATGCCGAAGAGTTCACAAAGCTGGACCTCAAGGCACTGAAGCAAGATCTCTATGACCTGATGACTGATTCTCAGGATTGGTGGCCAGCCGACTACGGACATTATGGTCCTTTCATGGTACGCATGGCTTGGCACAGCGCAGGTACCTACCGTATCGCTGATGGTCGTGGGGGAGCTGGAGCCGGGCAACAGCGCTTCGCCCCACTTAATAGCTGGCCAGATAACACCAACCTTGATAAGGCTCGACGCCTGCTGTGGCCAGTCAAGCAGAAATATGGCAACCAAATCTCTTGGGCTGACTTGATGGTCCTTGCTGGCAACTGTGCCATGGAATCCATGGGCTTCAAGACCTTTGGCTTCGGTGGTGGACGTGCCGATGTTTGGGAACCAGAAGAAGACATCTACTGGGGAACAGAGACCGAGTGGCTAGCCGACAAGCGCTACAAAGGTGAGCGTGAACTGGAGAATCCACTGGCAGCCGTGCAGATGGGCCTGATCTACGTCAATCCACAAGGACCAAACGGTGAGCCTGATCCAGTTGCCTCCGGTGGTGACATTCGTGAAACCTTTGCCCGTATGGCGATGAATGATGAAGAGACTGTTGCACTGGTCGCTGGTGGTCATACCTTCGGTAAATGCCACGGTGCCGGTGATGCTGCACTAGTTGGTCCTGAGCCAGAAGGTGCCTCAATCGCCGAGCAAGGCCTTGGTTGGACCAGCAAGCACGGCAGCGGTAAAGCCGGTGACACAATCACCAGTGGTATCGAAGGTGCCTGGACCCCAAATCCGATTCAGTGGGACAACGGCTACTTCACCACGCTCTTCAAGTATGATTGGGAACTGACCAAGAGCCCAGCAGGTGCCTGGCAGTGGCTGGCCAAAGACGTTGCTGATGAAGATATGGCCCCAGATGCTCATGATCCTTCCAAAAGGCATCGACCCATGATGACCACGGCAGACATGGCCATGCGCATGGATCCAATCTATGAGAAGATCTCACTGCGCTTCCGTGACAATCCAGACGAGTTTGCTGATGCTTTCGCCCGTGCTTGGTTCAAGCTGACTCACCGTGACATGGGCCCCAAGGTGCGCTACCTGGGATCAGAAGTTCCTGAAGAAAATCTGGTTTGGCAAGACCCCGTTCCAGCTGTTGACCACACGTTGGTTGATGCCAGTGACATCGCTCAACTCAAGGCCAGCATCCTGGCAACCGGTCTATCTACCTCGGAACTTGTCGGGACTGCTTGGTGTTCTGCGACCACCTTCCGTAATTCAGACAAGCGTGGTGGTGCCAATGGTGCTCGCATCCGTCTGGCTCCTCAGAAGGATTGGGATGCCAACCAACCAGAGCAACTGGCCAAAGTACTCCAGGCATTGGGTGGTGTTCAGGAAACCTTCAATGCTTCCGCTGGTGGTGGCAAGAAGGTCTCCATAGCTGACCTGATCGTGCTTGGTGGTTGTGCTGCAGTTGAGCAAGCTGCCAAAGCTGGTGGACACAACATCAAAGTGCCTTTCACTGCTGGTCGCACTGACGCGACAGCGGAGCAAACCGATGCTGATTCTTTTGCGGTGCTGGAGTCCCAAGCAGATGGCTTCCGTAACTATCAGAAGGCTGCCTTCACCGTGTCTACGGAAGAATTCCTGGTGGACAAGGCCCAACTCATGACCCTGACTGCTCCGGAAATGACAGCACTGGTCGGCGGCATGCGTGTTCTGGATGCCAATCATAATCAGTCAAAACACGGTGTCTTCACTGATCGACCCGGTGTATTGTCCACAGACTTCTTCGTCAATCTGCTGGACATGAGTACAGAATGGAAGGCAAATTCTGAGGAAGAGGAAGTCTTCGAAGGTCGTGATCGCACAAGCGGTGATCTAAAGTGGACGGGTACCCGTGTAGATCTGATATTTGGTTCTCATTCACAACTTCGAGCAATCGCTGAGGTCTATGCTCAGAACGACTCCAAGGAGAAGTTCGTGAAGGATTTTGTGGCTGCCTGGAATAAGGTGATGAACCTCGACCGCTTCGAAATCTAATCCTGCTGACGGATCGGTCAACCTTACGTTGATTGATCCCATCTCCACACGGCCTGTCGGGCTTGCTCGGCAGGCCAACCTTCCCGACAAGCCCTACTAGTCTGAAATCTCACTGCGTCAGTGATCCTCTTAGTTTGCAGAAAATTGAGATTCTCGTTTCACTTCGCAAATTTGCAATGAGTATTCACGGTAAAAAACAGATCATCCACGCTTTTGGGCAGCACGATGCTCTGGATGACTGGCCCAATCAAATTGGGTAGCAGCGTCTTCAAATTCAACCAGCGTTAGTCGATCCCCATCCTCAGCAACAAAGGCTTTGTGGGATTTGTAACCCGGCATCAACCTTGCCAACTTTGACATCTGTGGGGCCATCTCCGTACTCTGCTTGAGCTTCAGGGCGCAATCTTGAGCGAAACACCATCAGAACCATCGTTCTCTCCTTCCCCACCGGTTGAAATCCAATAGATTCATACCCTGCCTTTTTGCCATCCTTCATTGTTGTAAAATAGTGTCTCAGCTCGTGCATCACAACTATTTGGAGCCACTCTTCAACTTGAATGCATGGAAATTATCGAACTGCACGAGAAAGTCTGCTTGCTGCTGAATTTGATTGGCTTCCAAGTATTCACCATAGAGTCTTCCTTCCCCCTTGAGATAGGTCTCCACGAAATCTGGATTGAAATCACTACGCTCATCTAGTTCGAATAGTCGTGCCGCTGCCGCCTTGGGAGTAAGATCCAGTACGATCTTTGTATCCAGTAGTTCCTGTATTCCAGGCACAAAAATCGTCGTTCCCCAGAGCAATACAACCATCTCTGGAGCCCAAAACAGCGGGTATGATGAGGTTTCGCATCCCTGTAGAAAATCGGGTTCATCAATCACAGTCACAGTCTCCCCAGCGGCATAAGGACGCAGTAGTGTATCAAGAATCCAGTCTCGTTCTCGGGGCGCTCGCCAATAATCGGCCGCCGTTGAATTCTTATGCTCAGGGCTCAGTAGTTCCAGCAAATCGAAACCACCAACCAATACACCCTGTTCTTCCAGAGCTTCCAGCAATTCTCCCACAAAATATGCATGTCCACTGTCATCTGGGCCACTAATGCCGACCAATAGTGGCTTGCTGGGGGCCTCCTGTTTGCTTTTCAGTAGTTGTTCCGCTATCTCTAGTGTCGTGTTGCGGCTGGGATGAAAAATTTGCAGCAGGTCTTCAATACGAGGACAATAGAACCCGTTGGGAACAAGGACCGGTTGCAGACTGGCGAAATGAGCGGACTGATCCTGTAACCAAGCGTGAAGATTGGAGCGATCTGTGACCCAAAAATGATCGGCTTGGCCCAATTGAGGATTGCGACGACTACTGCTTTCGGGGGATCCAGAAACAATGGAAATTCCTGAGAATTGCTGCCAGTCGTTGGGAGAGATTTCTTCTCCCAGTAACACCAAGTGAAAATCACGCTCCTGCAGTACTCGTAGGAGTTCACGAAAATTTTCCCACTGTTCCTGACTGAATTCACCTGTCAGACTATCAAGATCAAAGACCAATGTCTGAACTCGTGCCGGATGGAAGTCGGCCGTCTTCATTTACTCATTCCTGTTATTTCAAGTTACGTCTGTGCTGAAAACTCACAATCAGGTCCTACTTGGGGCCCTGCGAGGACTGGATGTCGTGCTGGCTTTTCTGGCCTGGGAGTTTGCCTATCGAGCTCGTTTTTTCTGGCTGAACTGGCCCACTGCTGATTACATTCCGGATCATGCCGAATACCTCAAGGCTGCTTTTGCTGCAGCTCTGTTGACGGCACTCACCTTTTCTCTAGCTAATGTCTATCGCACCCAGTCCTTCATTCGTCCCCGCCAGGATTTCCTCTTCCTGCTTCGTGGAGGGTTATATTTGTTCCTCACTTTGATCGGAGTTGCCTTCTACTACCGGGAATTCTCCTACTCTCGCGTACATACACTCTATTTCCTGGTATTCCTGCTCCTTTTGCTGGTGCTCTCTCGTTACCTGGCCCGCAAGAGCATGAAGTGGTTGCATCGGCATGGCTACCACCTCCGGAAAATTGCTGTGATTGGTTCCGGTGAGACCGCCCTGAACTTTGCCCAACGACTGGCTGGTTATCAACGAACCGGAATTCTCCTGAAGGGGGTGCTGAGTCTGCAATCTGGAACAAGCCTACCTACTAGCCTGCCACAGTTCAATGACCTAGAGGAACTGGTGCAACGTATTCAGCGACAGGAGATTGATCAAGTCTTTCTCGCTCTCTCGCCTACAGAGCAAACGTATCTACCCCAATTGAAAGAACAGTTTGCTGAACTCTGGGTAGATCTGCACATTGTTCCCAATCTTGGTAGCTTTCGCACATTACACACCGAGACAGAAAATTTTGAGGGGATGCCTGTCGTAACCATTGTACGCAGTCCTCTATTCGGTTGGAACCGACTGCTCAAGCGCGGACTGGATATGGTAGGTGCTGCTGCTGCGCTGCTGATCTTTGGGCCCATCATGTTACTGATCGCTGGGCTAGTCCGTCTGAGTTCAGCCGGCCCTATCTTCTATCGTCAGGAACGAATGGGCCTGGATGGCCGAACCTTCAATGCTTTGAAATTCCGTTCGATGCGCTTGGATGCCGAGCAACGTACCGGAGCCGTCTGGGCCAGTAAGGATGACGATCGTTGCACTCCCATCGGACGATTCATCCGCAAAGTCAGTCTTGATGAACTACCCCAGCTCTTCAATGTACTGCGAGGTGAGATGAGCCTGGTTGGTCCCCGTCCAGAGAGGCCGGTCTTCATTGAGCAGTTTAAAAAACAGATCCCAGATTACATGCTGCGGCACAAGGTCAAGGCTGGCATTACCGGTTGGGCACAGATCAATGGCTGGCGCGGCAACACTTCCCTGGAAAAACGCATCGAATTCGATCTCTATTACATCGAGCGATGGTCACTCTGGTTTGACATCAAGATTCTCTTCCTCACCATCTTCAGGGGCTTTGTTGATCCGAACGCCTACTGAGCGAGAAGGATTCATCCTGATTGAACTGCTGCTGGCGTTAGCGTTGCTGGGCACCCTTCTTGGTCTTGGCATTGTTTCCCTTTCACCACTTGTTGCCCAATCCCACCTTGACACCACTACTAGTTATCTGCAGAGCGCTCTTGAAGAAGCACAAATTCGAGCTCTGCGTAACCTGCGTTCCTATCGTGTACAACTGGAGCAGCAGGAAGTCTAGTTGGAGAGCAAACAATCCTCTCGATGGCAAGCGGAGCAACTTTGGGAAGTACTACCGGAAGGCGTATCGGTTACTGCCACTCGCTGGCCGTCTTTCAGTGCTAGTGGCTTTGCTGTCGGAGGAACCTTGACCCTACAGTTGGAGGATTGGACACGCCAAGTACGAGTCAGTCCGGTTGGTCGAATCTATCGGCCCTGAGTCACTTCCTGAAAGAGAGCTTGTGCCTACTGCTGAGTTGCACCCCACCAGGATTTCAACGCTTTAGTGAGCTTATCGACAGTTGGCAGTTCTCGAAAGGAAAAACCAAAGGTCTTGAAATAACTGGAAGTCTCCAAGGCAACACCGAGCTCCGGATTCTTCGAGAGGCTATTGCTGACGCCTAACAACAAGGGAACTCCTTGAACCTCCTCCAATTGCTGTAGTCGCTGTCTAAGCGGACCTGCGTGCCAACCATGAAAGAGCTCAAGAGCAACCGAAGCTCCTGTCTGATGCTGCAGGACAAAATCTGGAAAGCAGTAGCGATCGCCTGGCAACGGTACAAAGCTACCGGCAAGCTCCAACCGCCACTCTGGTAGACGCTCCTTTAAGCGGTCACCAATCTGTTGAAATTCTGGAGGCACATAATCGTGGAATTGTTGGTAGTGCGAACGGATTCCACAACTCGGATCCAGTTGTAACTGAAGCGGTGGTTTCTGTCGGAAGCAGACCGTAGCTCGTAACTGCCAGTTCTGCTGTTGCAGGATTGCGGGAAAGAAATTGGCCAATTGCAGTCCGTACTTCTGAGTTTTGTAGAACAGGCTCAGTGGACCATCGATCCGAAGTTGAAAGATGCCCTGTTCTTCTGTTGTGATCTGGGCCAACAGTTGGTGAAAGCGTAGGTACTTGCACAGCTGGCGCAACGGTCCAGGATCTGGGTGTTCCAAGCGCAGTTTCAGAGCTTCTGAATTCAGCAGGAGCCCTTGTACCTGGGCGCAGTTGTAGCGATGGAGTAGGGCCTCTGCTCCAATAGACGAGAACTGCAATAAGCGCTGCTGAGCTGGTAGATCTGCATAAAGAGCTTCCTGAATCTGTGCAACCGGTTGACTTCGCAGAATCTCGACACGCTTCCAAAACTCTTGAAGACTGGGATTCAAGGCTTTGGCTTCTTCACGCAAGGCTTGACGCGCCTGGATGAAGATCAACTCTCGGAAACGCTGCTGTTCCGCTGGATCTCCAGTGTCAAATTCAGATCGATCCAGCAGCAGCTTTTCCAATCCGCGTCCTATTGGATTATCGAGTTGCTGGCTTTGTAATTGGAGTGAGGTTTTTTCGGTAAGTTCCTGACGCGTCGAGCCACCTGTGGAAGCCTGACGAAAAACTTCTACGAGGGCTTCCGCGGCGCTCTGCAAAAGAACATCATCTGGATCCAAAAATTGAGGATAGATTCTTCCCTTACGACTACGGAATCGCAGCAAGTCCCGCGTTAGCAAAGGAATTCCAGCAGCATCATTGACCCAGAGATTACAGACATCTCATCAGAATGGCTTGGCAGAAGCCATGTAGATCATGAAGACGGATGTACAAAAGATGCCAATATGAACGAACATTGCCATTGGCTTAGGTAGGTCACGTTTGAGAATCTGCATTCCATTCAGGAATCCGAAAACAATCAGCAGTAATAGGCCAACCAGTTTGTAGTGTAACCAGAGCCCATTGCTGAAAGCTCCTGTGATCGTTGCTAGGTATAGACCCGTTGCCACGGCAATCCCCAGGATTGGGTAATAGATGAACTTGTAGATTCGATGCTGAATCCACTGGGCTCCGGCAATCTGGGCATCTTCAGTCATCCGAAAACGAAAAACTACCGCAAGGGACTGTACGAACAGAGTTCCAACAACGAGACAAACAGCGGTCACGTGAACGGCGACCATCGTATGATAGAGCATGGATAAACCACAGCATGAGGTGAATCAAAGATTTGTGAAGAACATTCAGCTTACGAGGTTACTCTGCAGTTGCAAGCACGCTCCAACAAATCCACTTACGACCACTGATTTGATTGGCGAAGGCTTACCGTACTGACCAACTAAAAAATCATCGGCCTTTTACGTCCTAAGAGTTGCCTATGCTCAACGCTTATCGCAAAATAGAAAATTATGTTAAAAAACCAACCTTCAAACTGATTTACTTTTTTTCCGAAGGAACTATAAATGTCCGAGCTTCACGCACTACAACTAGCTGATCTAGAAGGTAACGAACGCTCTCTCTCAGACTACACCGGCAAGGTTTTGCTGCTGGTTAATGTGGCAAGTCACTGTGGTAAGACTCCACAATACAAGGGACTCGAAGAGTTGCACCAGCGCTATCAAGAACAGGGCTTCAGCGTGATGGGCTTTCCTTGCAATCAGTTTGGACAGCAAGAACCAGGAACTGCCCAAGAAATCCGACAGTTTTGTAATCTTAATTATAGAGTGACGTTTCCCATCTTTGCCAAGCTAGAGGTCTATGGAACAAACCAACACCCGCTTTATACGCTTCTGACCGGACCAACCGCCGCATTTCCAGGAAAGATCACCTGGAACTTCGAGAAATTCCTAATAAACCAAGAAGGCGAAGTAAAGCATCGCTTTGCCCCAAGAACAACTCCGAGCGATCCAGAACTGATCCAGGCGCTGGAAGCGCTGCTCTGAGTTATGCTTCGTTTTAGTAATCAGATGAGTACACTTCCTATCCAACTGGTACTACTCGGCATACTTGCTGTTGTAAGCTGCTTGGGTTTCAGCTCTCCAGCCAAGGCACAATTACTCCCTATGGCTGGAATTCTGGGCAACGCTGGCCAACAGAATTATGAGGACTGCATCCTTAATAACATGAAGGGGGTGCAGAGCGACATTGCAGCCCAGGCCATTCTAGATGCTTGTCGTAGCAAGTTTCCAAATGCCAACGGAGGAGCCGGACTGCCTGCTCAAAGCAAGCCAGGGATCCTACCCAACCAGGCACTTAACCAACTGAACGGTGAACTGTTGCAGGATCTCGGTAGTGAGTTGGTCTTTCGTCTCTATAATGGCAGTTCAGACTGGGAGATCCATTCCTTGACGCTAGGATTGCAGTATTGGGATCCAACTCGGTCAGCCAGTATTGTCGAACGACACACTCAGACGATGGCTACTGAGCAATCATTTCTACCCTCACAGTGGCTGGAAATCCGGATGAACAACCCCTCGAACTCTCCTCACCTGTTACTGGAACGCTGGTGGTTTGAAAGTGCTAACGGTCGCCAACTACCCAGCTTGCCAACCAACCGTTGAGAGTGATCAACTTACCACTTGACAACAAGTAGCTTTTCATCGGATCAGCAATCGTAAAAAAACATCCTGATGAACGCCTTGCGGCCCTAAAAAATTTCCGTTAAGGTGAATTCCCAGATGATCTGATTGTCCCTCCATCCAGACGTATTCTGGTTTGAGCAATCATCTTCCGCGTCGCCAAAACCTTCCATTTCGTCAGACAGGAGTCTACTATGACAAAAGTATGTATCGTGCAGAAGCGGCAGATCGTACTGTTGAAGAAGGAAATCTATGTCGAGGGCAGTCAGGAAGAGATTGAAGAGTGGATCATTCAAAATCAGTTGGATGACACCAAGTACCAGTGGCGAACCCACACCGAATACATCGATCCGGGGCACGAAGAGTACGAAATTCTTGAAGTCCCTGAGGACGATGGCTACGACTTCCTACGCTACGTCCGCAAGCCCCCAGTCTATAACTTGGAACGGGACAACGGCCGAAAGATCCAGACCAAGAAATAATCCTACTGCGAATGCCTCGAATCCTGTCACTCGCCCATGCCTTCCCTCCCCATTACTATTCTCAAAATGAACTGAGTTCAGCCCTGCGTATTGCTTGGCAGGACCAGGGACTCGATGTAGCGATTTTTGATCGCTTGCAGCGTAACATTCAGGTCCAAGGGCGCTACCTAGCTCGACCACTGGAAGAGTACTATCACTTCAACTCCTTCACCCAAACCAACCAGATCTGGCAGGAAGAAGCCCTGCATCTCGGTGAGCAAGTAATTCGGCAAGTACTGGATCAAGCTCAGCTGGCAGCCGACCAAGTCCAGTTGTTGATGAGCACAACGGTGACAGGAATCGCAGTGCCTTCGCTGGAAGCCCGCCTGATGAACCGACTACCGTTTGCATCGACGACTCGACGAATCCCACTGTTTGGACTGGGTTGTTTGGCTGGAACCGCTGGGATTGCCCGTTGTGCTGACTACCTCCGGGCTTACCCCACCCATGCCGCTTTGCTGCTTTCAGTGGAACTCTGCTCCCTGACTTTACAGAAGCAGGACTTGTCTGTAGCAAATCTGATTGCCAGTGGCCTCTTTGGTGATGGGGCTGCAGCTGCACTGCTCGTTGGTGACGAGCATCCTCTAGCTCCAGCCGCACCTGTGAGTGTAATGGACTCCTGTTCGGTCTTCTTTCCAGATTCTGAAGAGGTAATGGGCTGGAAAATCAGTGCATCCGGCCTCAAGATCGTTCTCTCTCCAGGTGTTCCTCATTATACCCGTGAGATGCTACCTGGACCCCTGAAGGATTTCCTCGCCCAGCACAACTTAGAATTTAGTAATATCCGTCACTGGGTCAGTCATCCCGGAGGTCCCAAGGTGATTGACGCGCTGGAAGAAGGGCTGGCATTACCAGCAGGAACACTGAACCGAACGCGTCAAAGTCTTGCTGAGATTGGTAATCTCTCCTCAACCTCTGTGCTGATTATTCTGGAAGAATGGCTACGTGGCAGGTTAGCAGAGCCAGATGACTGGGGCATGATACTCTCGATGGGGCCAGGCTTTTGTGCAGAAGCTGCGTTGCTGCGCTGGTGAGCGTGGAACAGTCAGGTTTCCTGACGATAAGGTGAGAGTTCCGGATTGTCTTCGATATTGCTCTGAATCAAACGCTTCTCTTCCTCAATGAATTCCCCAATCGCCCGCTGAAAGGCAGGATCGGCAATCCAGTGAGCGCTGTAGGTCAGATTGGGTAAGAAACCTCGCTGGATCTTGTGTGCTCCCTGGGCACCAGCTTCAAAACGCTGCACACCTTGTTCAATCGCGTACTCAATCAGGCGGTAATAGCAGAGCTCAAAGTGCAGGCTCCGAAAGTCCTGCCGACAGCCCCAGTAGCGTCCAAAGAGATGTGGTCCTTTGTGATAATTGATCGTACCGGCCACCCATCTCCCCTGCTTGCGGGCGAGGGCAAGCACCAATTGATCTCGAAAATGTGTGAAGATGTACTGAAAAAACTCATAACTCAAGTAAGGCATCGCCCACTTGCGATCAATCGTAGTTAAGTAGAAGTCATACATCACTCGGCAGAGCTTCGGCTCAATCTCCTCTCCTCGCAGCAGGATTACCTCCAACCCTTGTTCCTGCACTTGCCGACGTTCTCGCAGAATCTCCTTGCGGCGTTTGCTTCTGAGTCGACTGAGGAAGTCTTCAAAGCTTCCATAACCCTGATTCTGCCAATGAAATTGAAAGCTATGTCGCAATAGTAAACCAGCTGCTTCATAGATTTCACGCTCCTCTGCAGGAATAAAAAGAAAATGCAGAGACGAACAGCCTTCCTGCTGGGTCAACTCCAGGGCACTGGCGAGTAATTGCTGCTGAAGTTCTCTGGGATTGGATGCATCTGCCGCAACTAGTAGTTTGGGACCCGTTGCTGGAGTAAAGGGTACGGCTGAGGTGAGTTTGGGGAAATAGCGTTGACCATAACGTTGGTAGGCGTTCGCCCAGTCCCAGTCAAAGATGTATTCCCCATTGCTGTTGGTTTTCCGGTACAGGTAACAGGCGGCCTGTAGCTGTTCCCCTTCCCAGAGCGTCAGGTAGCGAGGTTCCCACCCGGGTTCAATTCCGATGCAGTGCCCTTCTTCCAGCGCAAGTAGATAGTCGTATTCAGCGAAGGGGAAAGCATCTCCAATCAGTCGATTCCAGGACTCTAGGGGAACTTCACGAAGGCTGTGAAAAACCTGTTGGTGCAGATTGCTATCGGTTTGAATGGCAGTGCTGCTCACGTCAGTCTTCGACCTGAACCACATGGATTTTGTCGGCAGCGTGGAAGGGAAGGATGGCCTGTTGTTCTTCCTGCTGGAGAGTCATTGAACTCATCACGTTGGCACGGGAAATCACTTTGTGCTTCTGACCTGGAATCACCTGCTGGGTGTGCAGAATCTTGAGCAATTCCTCGGCAATCATCATGATCTCCACCATCATGCCTTCTTCTGCCTGATCCAGGGTGAAACAGTCCTCTGGTAGAGAATGAACGGGCATCGGCGTCCCGTGAGGGCAGGTCTCTGGATAGTTGAGAAAGGTGGCCAGTTTATCGACAACCGTGGGAGTCATCGCATGTTCGAGTTGATGAGCATGCTTGTGTACTTCATACCAGGGGATCCCCAGAGTATTGCAGAGGAAATATTCGGCAAGATTGTGGCGAAAGGCAATGTCACAGGCGAGACGCTCTCCTTCTCTGGTCAGGCTTATCTCTTTCTTGTCATCCATCTGGATCAGATCATCTCGCTGCATGCACTGCAGGGTAGCGTGTACCGTTGGGGCACTGCTCTTGAGACGCTGTGCTAGGATGACGGCCTTGAGGCGCTCTCCAGCACCTCGCAACTGGTGTAGCAGCAGGAGGTACTCTTCAATGACAATCGAGTGTTTCTCAGACATTGGGAGTTCCTGACAGAGATGAGCAAAAACTTGGACTATTAGCCTAGCAAGGCTCTGCCAGAAAAACAAACAGGATTCAGCTTTTACAGTGGTAGGCACAGTCTTGCCAAGCCCATTCTGTTTCTTGCAGACACTACGGCTAGACGGGGGAAATATCACGGAAGACGCTGCAAACGTTGCTGCAACGGAAGGATATGAGCGTGGGTGAGGGAAACGGCCAACGCATCGGCCTCGTCTTCTTGGAGTGGACGAGATCGGAGGTTCAGCAGTATACGGACCATGTGCTGGATCTGCTCTTTCTGGGCACTACCTGTTCCTACCAGGGATTGCTTGACCTGTCTCGGCGCATACTCGTGTAGACGAACCTGCCGACGTCCCAGTTCCAGTAGCACGACTCCTCGCACATGCCCCAGCACCAAGGCAGAGCGGGGGTGCTTTGCAAAGAAGACTTCTTCAACAACTCCGCAATCCGGTTGCCACTGCTGAATCAAGTCTCCAAGAGCATCACCTAGAAGAACCAAACGTTCCGCTAAAGATTTCGATTCCGGCAGGCGGATACAACCACTGGAGATGTAGCGATTTTGCTGAGGAGTCGCTTCAATTAGACCATAGCCCGTACGACGACTACCCGGATCAATCCCTAGAATTCTCATGCTTCAGGACGCTAACTGAGTGGCCACTTCCTCACTAATGTCGAAATTGGAATAGACCTGCTGGACATCGTCATCATCTTCCAGCATCTCAATCAGACGAATGACCTGCTCTGCCTTCTGAGCATCTTCAATAGCAATCCGGTTTTGTGGATTCCAAATGATACCAGAGTGCTGCATCGGTACAGAATTCTCTTCCAAGAAACTACGTACCTGCTCCAAATCAGCAATGCTTGTGTAGACCTCGTAGTTTTCTGGGTCTTCCGTATTCAGATCCTCTGCACTTGCTTCCAGAATAAATTCTGTCAGTGCATCTTCGCTGATCTTGTCTTTCTCAATCGTGATTTGTCCAAGTCGATCAAACATGTATTGCACAGAGTTAGTGGAACCCAAACTACCACCTGATTTGTTGAACGCATAGCGAATGGACGCAATCGTACGGTTGCGATTATCGGTCATCGCTTCAACAATGATTGCCACGTTGTGTGGGCCGTACCCTTCGTAGACAATCTCCTCGTAGTTATCACCTTCACCTTCTCCAATTGCTTTCTTGATTGCCCGCATGATATTGTCCATTGGCATCGACTGGCCCCGCGCATTTGCTACCGCAGTGCGTAACCGAGGATTGGCATCAATGTCTCCACCCCCCACTCGGGCCGCCACTGTAACCTCCTTGATCAATTTGGTGAAGAGCTTGCCTCGCTTGGCATCCTGAGCAGCCTTCTTGTGCTTGATCGTGCTCCACTTACTGTGTCCTGACATGATTCCCTATTCGATGATTTTACCGACCAGATCATAGTCATGCGCTTCGGTGATCTCCACAGAGTGGAAAGTTCCCGGGCGCGCGTTACCCTCATTGATATAGACCAACCCATCTACTTCTGGTCCCTGAAACGAAGCTCTGCCCTGTAACAGTAGCTCTATCTCTTCTGCATAACCATCCACCAAGACGGGCAAGACCTGTCCTACTCTAGCCTGATTACGTTGTTGGCTAACCTGGCGCTGTGCCTCCATCAGGCGTTGCTTGCGTTCGTGCTTAACCGCATTAGGAACAGGGTCACCCAAGCGTGCTGAACGAATGTTATCTTCTGGAGAATAGGTGAACACACCCACGTGAGTGAAATGTCCTACTGCTACAAATTCCAAGAGTTCCTCAAAGGCCTCTTCTGTCTCTGTTGGGAAGCCAACAATGAAGGTTGTTCGCCAGGCCACCTCTGGGAGAATTCTTTTTACTTCCTGCATCTTCTGCTCGATCTGTAAACGATTGATCTTGCGGTTCATCTTGCGTAGGACACTGTCTTCGATGTGCTGAAAGGGCATGTCTAGATAAGCACAGAATCGCTTGTCCGCAGCAAAGGCTGCCAAGGCATCATTTGTAAAGGTGTTGGGATAGCAGTAGAAAAGACGAACCCAAAAATCACCTTCCAAAGCACTGATGGAACGCAGTAACTCCGCAAGTTCCAACTGGCCTCGATCTCTACCGAAGGAAGAAGTGTCCTGTGAGATCAGATTGATTTCCTTAACCCCTCTGCTCACTAACTGTTGAATCTCGTTTACGATGGATGGGACACTGCGGCTACTCAGCAATCCCCGCAACATCGGGATGTTGCAGAAAGAGCACATATTCGAGCAACCTTCCGCAATCTTAACATAAGCAAAATGACGAGGAGTGGACTGTCGCTTTTCCTGCTCCTCAAATTGCTGGTAGTGTGGCTTGGGCTGAACAAAAGAGTGCTGCTTGCCTGGCTCTCTGCGCACCTGATCCAACAAGGAAACAATTTCACTGAAATCCTGAGAGCCTAGCAAAGCATCTAGTTCAGGGAGTTCTTTCAGTAAGTCTTCACGATAGCGCTGACTTAAACAACCTGCTGCCACCAATGTGGAACAGCGTCCGGTCTCTTTGAACTCGCTTAGCTCAAGAATGCGCTGGACGGATTCTTCGGTAGCTGAAGTCAGGAAGGCACAGGTGTTGACAACGATAGCGTCAGCTTCCCGTGGTTCGAGCGTGAGTGTGTAGTGATTTTGGGAAAGGTGGTGGAGCATGATTTCTGAGTCCACCCGGTTTTTCGAACAACCGAGCGTCTCAACATACACCTTGGCCCTTCCCGCAGTGTGAGGTGCAGGCATAGGAAATGCCCGAGGCAAGATCAGGCGGTTTTTTCTGTTTCTACTTCAGCCTTTGGCTCGTTGACCTGAGTGCTGACTTCGTCAAGTAATGATGGAGCCGGTTGTGGCTTGGCAGCTTTACGACTCTTGGTTTTTTTGAGGGCACTGAGTGCATCGTTTTCACTTCCAACCAACTGCACAATAGCCATTTCGGAAGCATCACCCAAACGGCGCTTGGCCAACTTGATCACACGACAGTAGCCTCCAGGGCGTTCCTTATAGCGCTCAGCTATCTCTCCAAAGAGGTTTTCCATCGCTAGCTTGCTCTTCACAAAGCGCAGGACCTGGCGTCGTGCATGTAGATCGCCACGTTTGGCAAAGGTAATCATCGTCTCTAAGGGAGCACGAACCTCTTTGGCTCGGGCTAGGGTACAAGTGACTTCCCCATTTTCGAGGATTGAAGTCACCATGTTGCGCATCATTGCTCGGCGGTGTGATGAGGAAACTCCAAGCTTTCTTCCAGCTTTCAAGTGTCGCATGGTCGATTACTCTTTCTTTGCTTTTTCAACAGGATTTGCGTCAGGGTCGAAGTTTTCTAGCTTCATTCCCAGCGACAGGTTCATAGCTGACAAAATCGTTTTGATTTCGTTGAGCGATTTGCGCCCAAAGTTCTTGGTCCGCAGCATCTCTGCTTCTGTTTTCTGCACCAAGTCTGCGATGGTTTCGATTTTCGCATTCTGTAGGCAGTTGATGGAGCGAACAGAGAGTTCTAACTCGCTGACGCTGCGATAGAGATTATCGTTTGTCGGAGCTTCTTCAACGTCCAAATTCTCATCTGGTTCAATCCGTTTTTCCGGATCAAAGTTGATGAAGACTTCCATGTGCTCTTTCATGATCTTGGCAGCATAAGCCACACTATCAATCGGGTTGACTGCCCCAGAGGTCCAGACTTCCATATCCAGTTGATCTTGCTCCTGCTCATCGACTGTTTGAGTGGAGATCTTATAGTTCACTCTCTTAATCGGCGAATGATTTGAATCCAGGTAGATCACATTGACAGGTAGCTCTCGACTTTGGTTCTCTTCAGCTGTTACATAACCTTTATTCATTCGCACATACAGGGTCATGCTCAGCGTTGCGTTCTCTTCCAAGTGAGCGATCTCACAATCTGGATTGAGAATCTCAGCCTTATTGAAGGTAGAGATATCTTCACCCCTCAATATGCAGGGGCCTTCACCAATCAATTCCAATTCGATGATATCATCCTCAAATTGCTGAATATCGAGATTCTTAATATTCAGAATGATCTGGACGACATCTTCAAGGATTCCTGGAAGTTGGGTGAACTCGTGTGCCACCCCTTCAATTTGGACTGCAAAGACTGCGCTTCCACGGATAGAAGAAAGCAGTGTTCTTCGCAACATATGACCAATGGTCAATCCAAAGCCTGGCTCCAAAGCCTCTACTGCAAAGTGTCCATACTCGTTGCTAAGAGTATCGGCTTCCACCTTGAGCGCTTCTGGCCAAAACATTTCGCCAACATGAGTGGACAGATTTGCTGGGTTTACAGCATTGGCAGCTGATTCAGTCTCTTGCAGTTCTTCGTTCATTTTCTAGTCCGTTGGGAGTACTGGTCAGAGAGACAGGGACGATCTCTGTCAGATTCGGCGCTGCTTTGGTGGTCGGCAACCGTTATGGGGAACTGGGGTTACGTCCTGAATGCTGGTAACACGAACACCCTCAAACCCCGCTAAAGCACGTAGAGCGGATTCTCGACCCGAACCCGGACCTTTGACGCGGATCTGAACTTCTTTCAAACCATTATCAATCGCTTTTCGCATCGCGTCTTCAGCAGCTACTTTGGCAGCAAAAGGGGTGCTCTTGCGTGATCCTTTGAAACCATGAAGTCCCGTACTCGACCATGAAATGATGTTGCCTCGGACGTCTGAGA
>Ga0209631_10003743_pt1 | contig 17315 bp, 25 predicted proteins | sample COG_08_FD_184752 | JGI IMG/M metagenome (GOLD analysis project Ga0209631, IMG submission 184752) | Pelagic Microbial community sample from North Sea - COGITO 998_met_08 (SPAdes) (version 2) | ecosystem: Environmental > Aquatic > Marine > Neritic zone/Coastal water | place: Helgoland, sampling...
CAGATTACATAGAGTTTGAACAAACCGCGGTTTCATTGCCGGATCAGTCCAAAGGCACCCTTTTGCTTGAAGTAGAGATTTGCGACACTTGAACCCCGAAAAGGAAACAACATGGCAAAAGAATTTTTTATCAATACGTCTGCGCAAGACCCGGCGGCGGCGTTTGTTCAATCCAAAGAAAGCCCACAGGCGACCGCGTTGCCGCAGTTTCGCCTCGGGGATTTGGAAACCGTCAAAATCTATTTGGTGGACGGCAAAGGCAGTTTCGACGCCGACAGCGGGAGCGGTTCGCTAACCGTCAAATTTGGACTTGGAAACAAAGCCGCGGAACCCACCGGCGGCACTTTCACATTGACTGACGGCACCGACACCACGAGCGCGCTTGCATACAACGCCACGGCAACCGAAATTCAAACCGCTTTAAATCTCCTGAACAGTTCGACAGGACCGTTTGCCGATACGGTTGTAGTCACCGGGACATTTCCAGATTTCAAGGTTAAATGGGACACCAACGGCGCCGTCGCAATCCTGGCAGTCGGCACCGCCGGCAATTTGTTGACCCCGGCAAGCGGGATTGGCCTGGCTGAAGTAACCGCCGGCGACGGTTCGACCCGCGAGGAACAATCAATTCATTTTGCGCAAACGCCCGTTGTTTACCAAGCCACATGGACGCCGATTACTGACGGTTGGGAAGCACAAGTAACGTTTGCCACTTTCGAGCTTGCCGACTATCTCAGCGGCTCGGAATCCGCCGACATTTGGTTTGAGGTTGAAATAACAGACGGGAGCGGCGACCGCGTGACACGCGCCCAGGCAAAAACAACCGTTCACGGTGAGGTAATCTCAAACGAGGCATTGCAACCCGTTGCCCTCGGCACCCAATTGACCGCCGAAGAAATCCGCGCGGCATTCGTTCACAATCGAAGCGCAGTAACCGGGCTTACCGGCGGCACATCCTCAGACCTTGACGGCATTGCGACCGCCTCGGGCGCGGCGACGGTCGGCTGGATGGTAGCAATTGAGATTGGCGATAAAGTATCTTTTTACGAATTGCGAAGCGGCACCACCGCCGAAAGCTCGCCCGACGTAATCCGCCCCGACGATTACGCGGCGTCGACCAACGAGGTTTTTTGGCAATTGCTTTCCACGGACTCTAATATTGACCATTCAGAAGTCCTTACGACGATCACCGCCGGCGGCAATCAAAACGTCGATATTGACGTTTACTCGATACACACGGTTTGCGCGACAATCACCGACACTTACGACGCAACCGCATTTACGCACACGATCACACTACAAACGACCAACGCCGAACAGGGCGACGTTATCAACGTACGGTTGTCAATGCCGGCGAGCGTTGACCCGACAATCGAGATTCGCAACGCAACCGCCGGCGGAACCCTCCTGACGACGTTTCAGAGCGAGAACAACACCGACAGCCTTCCCGCCGCCGGGCTTTACATGTACGACGGTTCAGCCTGGAAAGAAATTGCCGCACATTGGATTGATTAATTGCAACCGTAGTTTAAAACCTTAAACCCACGTTTAAATGAGTACGCCAACAACGAAATTGAAAAGGCACGGCGACACAATGCGCGGCGCGCTTGTATGGTCAGGCACCGATTACATAGGCGCGACGATTCAAAGCCTGACAACCGCCCAACGCGACGCAACAAGCCCCAGCAACGGCGCCGTTGTTTACAATTCCGACGACGCAAAATTTCAAATGCGCGTTGGCGGCGCCTGGAGTAACATTGCATCAGAAGGTTACGCAAGCGAAGCGACCGACTGGAAACCATCTGTAATTTGTGCGACCACGGCGAACATATCGTTGACCGGCGAACAAACTATTGACGGTGTGTTGACATCGACCGACCGCGTTTTGGTTAAAGATCAATCGAGCGGTTCAGAAAATGGAATTTACGTAACCGCCGCGGGAGCGTGGAGCAGGGCAACCGATTTTGACACAGACGCCAAAGTTACCGCGGGCGCAACAATGTTTGTCTCGGAAGGCTCCACGCTCGGAAATACCACCTACCAACTGACGACCGACGACCCAATTGTTGTTGACACCACCGCGCTTGTTTTTGCGCAGATTGCCGGAGGCGGCTTCAGCGGCGTCCCACAAAGTGAACCCGCAACCGACAATTTGTTGATTGGAACGAACTCGGGCGCAGGATTTATCACCGTCAATTATTCAACGTTTGTTGGATACAATTGTTGCCCGAATGTAAACACCGGCGACGCAAACACCGCGCTTGGCGCGAATTGCGGCGGCGCAATGACCACCGCGCAAAATTCCGTTCTTATCGGCAACGGTTCAGGCGCAGGCATAACAACCGAAGCCAACAGCATTTGTGTCGGCGCAGGTTCGAACGTCACAGGCGGGAACAATAACATTGTCGTGGGTTTCGGCGCCTCGTCCTCGGGATCAGGCAGCACCGTTTTCGGTTGTACGGCGAACTACGCAGAATGTTTTGGCGTTCGCGCCTATACTTTCACCGCGGAAAACCAAATTGTTTTTGGAGGCGCAAGCTCTATTGAGTTTGACGACGTTTACATTGGCAACGGCATAACCAACGCGTCACCGCAAGGTTTCACCTTGCAACCCACCGGCGGCGACGGGACCGATATAGCCGGCGCAGATTTAACGCTTGCGTCAGGCAAAGGCACAGGCTCAGCAACCGGAGGTGACATCTTTTTTCAGATTTCCGCCGCGGGCGCAACAGGAACAACGTTGCGTTCCCTGGCGACCGTTGGACAATTCCGCGCTTCGGACAATTCGTTGCAGGTTACCGCGTTGCGCAACTCTCCAGAGCTGGAACAGACACTTACCGATCAGGCAACCGTTGATTGGGATTGCGACAGCGGCGCGAACGCGACCGTTACCATTGCCGGAAATCGAACAATGGCGGCGCCAACGAACATTAAAAACGGCGCGCGTTACACGTTGCACATAGTACAAGACCCCACAGGCACACGCACAATGGGTTGGAATTCCGTTTTCAAGTTTGCTGGCGGTTCGACCCCGACGCTATCAACCGGCGGCAACGACATTGACATTTTCGAGTTTGTCGCGCGCGGCGGCAATCTTGAGGAAACGAATCAATCGCTGAACGTATCATAAATGAAACGCTTCCTTTTCATTCTCAGCGGCAACGCAGACCCGGCGGCTATTCTTTCCACATTTGCCGCACAACGGGAACCTGACGAACCGTTCGATATAATCGTTTACGACAACGCGACCCTTTCCAACGCCGCCGCCTATGTAAAAGCAAATCCCTACGCTTTCGGCGCAATCCACACACTTGCGCGCCGTTCAGAGGTTGCGCAAAGCGAAAGCGAAGCCGGCGCCGCCGCGCGCGCGTTTGCCGCGGAACATTTCCCGGCGCACGAAATTGTTCTGGCGGCTTTTTCCACGCAACCCGCGGCGCCGGTTCCCAACAATGCGCCGCCGCCGTTGCCCGCAATCTTGCAATGGGAGAACCCCGCAAGCACATCGCCCGCGCCGGTTTCCGAACAAATCGAATCCTTTTGCACCGTCGCCACTGAAAACTTTTTGCCGGAATTGTTGCTTCTCATTCATTCGTTGCGCTCCAGATCGAGCAAACCGATTTACATTGCCGGCGATACCGCAGTTTGCGCCGAAGTGAACGCCCGGCGCAGGCGTTCGCGCGCGTTCGACAACGTTTTTGCCTTTCGCCTGGCGACCCGCGGGCGCCTGGAATGGTTGCACACGGAATTTTTCAAAGCCCAACGCGCGAAAGATTGGCCGCGCAACGATTACCCGCATTGCCCGCCGGCTTGCATGGTGAAAATGGACATTGCGCAACGCGCGCTTGAGCTTTCCGACAATACGCTGTTTTTGGACGCCGATTTTATCGTAATCAATTCAATGGCGGAAACAATCGCCGCCGGCATTGATTGCGCGTTTACCCCGTCATGGCATTCGCCGAACTGGAAAGGCGCCGCCGACACTTTCGGACGTTATAACGCTGGTTGCGTTTTCGTTCGCAATGAATCTTTCCCGCAATGGTGGAGAGAAGGAGCATTGCACCGTTCAAAATTCATGGATCAGCAAATTTTGGACGCCGCCCAGGGCGAAGGCTACGAATGCGCCGACCTTTCGCCGGCGCACAATTTCGGGTTTTGGCGCATTTGGCATGACCGGGAGGATTTGAAAGACACCGCGGCGACCGGCGAAGAATTGGCGGCGTTGCTTGGCTTCACACAGGGCGACGAAGGCGTTTTGCTACATGGCGCGCCGCTTGTCTCGTTTCATGTTCAAATGTTCCACGACACGCCGGGACACGCGCCATTGCGGCGACTTGTGCGGCACCTTTTGGAAACGTCACGCAACCCGTTACAGGCTGGACTTGTAAAAATGCTGAACCGGGACACTATCACCGCATGAAGTTGCTTTTCCTTCATATCGTTAAAACCGGCGGCACCACCGCGAACAACACATTTTCGCGCGTGTTTAGACGACGCCGTTATTTTATGCACGTCATGGACGGCGCCCAGGCAAACGATTTCACGCCGGCGCAGCTTGAACAGATTGCGACCGGGCCCGGTTTCGACCAGTATTGCCATTGCCACATTGGCGCGATAGACGAGCGGTTGCATGATCTTTTCCGCGCGAATGGATGGTTTACCGTTTGTTTTATCCGCAACCCCGGCGACCTGCTTTGCTCGCTTTACCACTACACCGCAAAACTGAACGGCGGCGACAAACGCACCATTGACGAATTTATCAACGAACGCCTGGAGAACCCGCCCGGCGACGATCCTTTTTGGCGGCTTCCCACCTGGCACTCCAAAATTTCATTTGTTCGCATTTTTTCCGCCTCGCGTTTGCGCTCCTTTTTGCGCGTTTATCTGAACGAGGAAAACGCAAAGGTTCGCACGCTGAACGCAAGCGGTTCGCACGGTTTCGGGCACCATTGTTCAAACGGCGACCTGAAAACATCCACAATCAAAAAACTTTTAAAGCACGAGCAGAACCGCGTTTACGCGGCGCACGCTCAGCTTGAAACCTAATGATTCCGGCAAGCAAAATCCGCCGATGCCGGAACGCAACAACCGTCAATTTTCAGACTGGCAATGCGGGATTGCGCGACAGCGAAAAAGCACCGAAGGGGAAAGCATGGACAGCAGACAGGCTTTGGAATTTTGGGTTGTTGTTTCCGGCGCAATAGTCGCCGCGATTGGTTGGGTAATTAAAACTTATACAACGTTTGCCAAAGTGAAAAACGTTGACGCGCGATTTGCGGAATGCACGCACAACGTTGACAAACGTTTTGAAGCGATACAGACGCGACTTGTGAAAATGATCGACGAACTCAAAACCGAAGTAAGGGAACAAGCGCAAAAGGATATGGCAATGGGCAAGGAATTGCACAAGCGCATTGACAAGGTTCTGGAAACGTCGCACGCCCTTACAATGACAATTGGCGAGCTAAAAGGCGCCATGAACGCAAACCAACCCCGACAAAATGACAAATAAACTCTGCCTCTTTATTCTGCTAATTCTGACCGCCGGTTGTGCTTCAACGCACCGCATGGACGGCGGACGATTTGACGTTTACGGCAACGACCCCGAAACCGGCGCCGCGAATGGTAAATCTCTCGAAATTCTCAGGTTCGATTTATTGGGCGCAATGTTTCGCGCAATTCCCTTTTCAATGCGATCAGGTTTGGCGGTTGCGACCGATGAACCGACCGCCGCGGCAGGCTACACCGCGCTCAGTAGCACCGCCGCCCAACACATGAACGCACAATCGGAACGCGGGACCAACGGCACAAAGACCATTAAATACGGCGCGCAAGGTTTGTCGACCCAGGCGCAAGAACTTGCGCAGATTCTCGCGGAAGCTGAACGCCTGAAAAACAATCTACCAGGCAGAACACGCGAGGAACCCGAAGGCGACAACCCCGGCGACGACGACACGGAACCCGCGGAACCCGCCGACCCGCCCGCGCCTTAAACCCGCCCCACTTGCCATGAAACCCAACACAACGCCGCGCGTAATTCTTGTTCACGGCTTCAATGTTCGCGACAAAGGCGCCGGCTCAATTGACAAGCTCGAACCATATTTGAAGGCGCGCGATTTCAGGGTTTCGCAATTCGATTACGGTTGGCTTTTCTTGTTGGGCGTTCGATTCAAAACCAGGAAGCACGCGCGCCGCCTGGCGGCAATGTCGCAACCGGGCGATTTCGCAATAGGGCATTCCAACGGTTGCAATCTCATTGTAGAGGCAGCTTGGCGAGGCGCCCGATTTAAACGCGTTGTGTTTATCAATCCCGCGCTGGATTCTGACACGCCATTGCCGCCGCAAATCGAACGCGCTGACGTTTGGCATTCCCCAAGCGACAAAGCAGTAAGGTTTGCGCGGTTTCTCTGGTTTCATCCCTGGGGAGAAATGGGCGCGACAGGCTACACTGGCAGCGGCTCGCGTTATCGCAATTTCAACAAACAGTTTGATTTCGCGCGTTCGAGCGATTCCCACTCGGACGTATTTTCTGACGCGCTCCTTCCCTATTTTGCGCCGCATATCGTTGCCGCAATGGAGGAACCCACGCCAAAAGAAAACGTTTGACACACAAAGCCGCTTTGTGTTAAACGTTTTTCAATGCAAACGCCCGCCAAGCAAAAGCGCTTCACCGCCCGCCGGGAAACTGGCAACGGCTTACCAGCTAAAAGCCTCACGTTTGAAGTAATCGAGCGCGACACCGCCGGCAAGCTCTCGGTTTGTTACGGCGGCTTCCTTCGAAAAGTGATTGCTGAAGGCGTTGCGGAAATGTTGAACGCTGACCCCGAAATAAGTTGGAAGGATATCCAAGCAGCATTTGCAAACGAAAGGCGGCTTTGCATATGAACGCGCACCACTCGGACCCGCATAAAATCCGCCCACTTGCCGCCGCGTTGGGACCGTGGCACCAAAAGATTGAATTGACGCCCGGCGTTTTCTCTTGCGATCACGCGCCGGCGCACAATCTCAAACCAGCATTGCGTCAGGCTGGAGTTTCCGGCGGATCTGTTTTGGATATTGCTTGCAATGCCGGCTTGCACTCGTTGCAGGCGTTCGCATGCGGCGCCCGGCGCGTTTTCAGTTTTGACGCCCGCACGCAATGGACCGCGCAGGCTGATTTTGTTCGCAAGGTTTACGGCATAGACGACGACGTTTGGACAATTCGCAATTTGGACGCTGACTATTGCCTTCCGAATTGCGAAGCGTTCGACGTAGTAATTGCAAAAGGCATTCTTTACCACGTAGGAAACCCGATTGCCTTTTTGCGCGAGATTGCCCGCATTGCCCGCCGCGCAATCATTATCAACACCGCCCGCGCGCCAGGCTTGCAACCCGGCTTTTCGATTCGCCTGGAAAATCCCGCGTTGAGCGTTTCCGGTTTAAATACTCATTGTTGGTATCCCACCGGGCTTGACGTTTTGCGCGCATTCTTTACGCACCCAGGCGCCGCAGGGAAACCGTCGCAATGGCGCGCAATTGACGCCTGGGAAACCGCCGACCGTTGCCAAATCATTTTGACCAGAGAACCGAAGCAATAAACCGCCAATCAAACGAAAGAACCCCGCCAATGACAACCGCCCTAAGTAAACCCACCGCCGCCGAGACACAGCTAAAAGGTTGGCTGAATTCCGACAAATTCAAATCAGAGATTGACCGAATGTTGCCGGCGCACCTGAAAAGTGAACGTTTCATTCGTATTGCGCTAAACGCGGCGATTTCCACGCCAAAGCTTGCCGAATGCACGAAGGTTTCCGTTTTTAAATGTTTACTGGATTTGGCCGCGCTTGGCATTGAGCCCAACGGACGCGACGCGCACTTGATACCGTATCGAGACAACCGCGCCGGCGTCACCACTTGCACCCTTATCGTTGATTTCAAAGGTTTAGTTCAGATTGTAAAGCGCGCGCCCGGCGTCACCAGTGTGCATGCCGACGTTATCCGCGAAAATGACGCGTTCGAATTCCAGCAGGGCGCCGGCGCGTTTTTGCGGCACTCCTTCCCACTTGCCGACCGCGGGGAAATCGTTGGCGCTTACTCTCATGTCGGCACAACCCGCGGGGAATCCTTCGTTGTGCTAACGCTTGATGAAATCGAAACGGTTCGCAAATCGAGCCGATCAGGCAACGCTGGACCCTGGAAAACGCATTTTGCGGAAATGGCAAAAAAAACCGCTTTCCGGCGTCACACAAAATGGCTGGAATTGCCGTCTGAAGTTTCCACCGCAATAGAACGTTTGGACCCGCCGGCGCCCGCGCCCGCGCCGCGGTTTCCCGACTCGAACGCCGAAACTATCGACCTGGCGCCGCGCACGCAGCAAATTGCCGCCGGCGACCCCGACCCAACAGCTTTTGCGCCCGAAAGCGGCGCAGAACCCGCGGAGGTTCAGCGCACCCGCAGGAAACCCGCCAAATCCGCCCGCAGCCGCACAGAATCACCACCTGAACCGCCGCAACCGCGAAAAGCGCGCGAATACACCGAAAACGACGCCGCCGCGCTCAGGGATGAATTCTGGAGCATTTTAACCGAAGCGGGCGCCAGTTTTAGCGATTTCCAGGATTGGGCCGAAAAAACCGGCATGTTACCAGACGCCGGCGCGCTTTCCGGCGTTGAGGATTTGCCGCTTTCGGATTTGGCGCGTTGCGTGAATGCGCGCGCCGGCTTGGTTTCCCAATTGCAAGCACGCGCGAAAGGGGAGGAATAGTGGCGGTTTCGAAAATCCTATTTTTTGAAAATGGCGACATTGCCGTTTTTGACACCGCCGGCGAGCAAATCCCACATTTACAAACAAACCTTTTTTGTGATTGGGCAAAGAAAGCAAACAACGACGGTTTCGACCTGGACCGCGTAGAGATTGAAACGCGCGCCGCTCGCGTTTTACTACGCAGGAACGACGACCGCGCAACTTTTCACACCGTTTTAAAATGACCCTAAATCTTGAAAGTTTCGGTTTCCGACCGATCACAAAAACAGGAATCCGCCCGGCGTTATCCTTCCCTGACTACCTTTTGGCCGATGGAGTTTCAAACAGCTTGTTGACCGCGGCAATAACACCGCAACACGCGGTTGCCTATCTGACCGACACAGACAAACGCGTTGAAACCGAACCGCACAGGTTTGGCAGATTGTCACACACGCGGATTCTAACGCCGGAATTGTGCAGGACGATTGAACACCCTGAACAATACGAAACCGGCAAACGCAAAATTGAAACGCACGCAGGCGGTTTGAAACAATCGGTTGCAGAATTCAAAGACTGGAATTGGAATTCAAGAGTGTGCAAAGACTGGCGCGAGGCAAAGCGGGCGCAGGGCTTCGAACCGATCAGCGCGAAAGACGAGGAACGTTTAAAGCGTATGAGCGACGCCGTTTATTCCCACGCCGGCGCCGCCGGGCTTTTGGCTTCTCTCAAATCTCGCGAGGTTACTTGTTTTTCGAAGATGAAAATTGGGCAGCGCGATATTCTTTGCAAAATGCGCGCCGACTTTGTGCCAAAAAACGCCCTGGCAGACTACAAAACCACCGTCGACGCATCACCCGCGGCATTTCAAAAATCAATTGCAGAGTTTGGATACCACCGCCAGGCGGCGTTTTACCGTTTCGTTTGGAACGCTTGCCATAACGCGAAGGAAACAACGCGCGCCCGCCGGCAATCGTTCTTTTTTGTCGCACAGGAGAAAACCGCGCCGTTCGCGGTTGCCGTTTATGAAATGACCGGCGAAGCCTTCGACGTTGCGCTGGAGGAAATACGCGTGCGAATGGCGAACGTGATTACCGCCATTGAAACGCCCGTTACCGAATTAACCGCCGCCGCCTATGGCGCAGACCCGTTTCCGATCACGTTGCCGGATTGGCACGTAAACCGCGTTGCCTGATATGAAGCACAAGCAACAACCGCGCAACGCCGCGAAGGAAACCGCGCTGACCGAACGGTTAAACGCGTTTCACGCCGCGCGCGAGGTTGGCAAGGAATACGGGTTGCGAGAGATTGCCGACGCTTGCCAATGCTCCTATCAAAACATCCACCAAATCGAAAAACGCGCGTTACAACACGCCCGCGAGCTATTTACCGAGGAATTGCGCGGCGAAACCCCGAAAGGCTAAACAATGGACGAATGCAGCACATGCCGGTTTTTCATTCCCGACCCCGGCGACATAAACGGCCAGGGCGAATGTCACAGGTTCCCGCCAACCCGCGGAAATACTGAAGATTCAGCGCCCTGGATTTCGCCGCGCGTTTGCGATTCTGACGTTTGCGGGGAATTCAAACAAAAGCCGGCGACCTGAACCGACGACATCGAAAGGAAACCGCGCCATGAATGATTATTGGAACGACCCGCCCGACGACCCCGATTTGCCGCCCTGCCCAAAATGCGGAAGCGGGGAAACTGACATTGAGACGACCGGCGACGCCGCGCTGATTTGCCGAGATTGCGACCACGTTTGGACCCCAAAACCCGCACAGGAACCGCCGTTGGAACTTTTCCAGGACGCACCAAGAGGAATTGCGAACCATTGCGACCGTTGCGGCGCAGCTTTGGAACAATTCGCGCAATCTGTTCACGTTTGCCCTTATGGTTTCGGTTGTGCCGACACGCCGCCGGAACCCGTAACCTGCCCGCACGGCAACCCGCCCGGCGAATGCAACGCGTGCGATTATTTGGCCGATGAAGCTTTCGACGCCGCAAGAGAAAGGGGAACCCGTTGAAATGGCCGGCGACTGGATAAAACTTGAACACGCAACACCGGATAAACCGGAGGTTGTGACAATGGCGGCTCAGCTTGACATCGACCAGGATTGCGTTGTGGGCAAATTGTTGCGGCTTTGGATTTGGGCAGACCAGAACAGCGTCGACGGTAACGCAATCAGCGTTACGTTTGCGTTCCTTGATCGTTACACTTTTTGCCCTGGCTTTGGCAAAGCGTTGGCAAGCGTTGGTTGGATCATAGAGCAAAACGGCGTTGTGAGCATGCCGAACTTTGCCCGGCACAACGGGGAATCCGCTAAAAAACGCGCTTTAGGACGCAACAGGGCGATAAAAGCGCGTAACGCTAACAGCGTGACAAAACCGTTACAAAAGCGTGACCAGAGAAGAGAAGAGAAGAATAGGACACAAACACAGGGAAACCTTTCAGGTTTGCCGCTGGACCGGAAACACGCGGTTGCAATGGTTGGCGAAACAGAGATTCCGCCCGACTTTATCGGCGACATTTTCGAATCAAAGGCGGCAACGCAGTTTGTCGACGGCGCCGGAATTCCGATTACCGACTGGTCGCGCTATATCCGCGCCCGCTGGAAGAAAAACAGCGCACCGAACGGTTCAGGGCGCAAAGCGGCGACCGCAAAGCCGGAATCCCCCTGGAGCATAAAAACCCGCATTGAGGAAATCGGGCAACAGTTGGAAAACGCAACAACGCGCGACGATTTTTATGATATCCGCGGCGCCAGGCTTTCAACCGACCCAATGAACGCAAAAGGCAAAGCGCACGTTGCAGATTTACGCAAACGGCGCGCTGAACTCAAAAAGCAACTAGCAGGCATTTAGCGAGAAAGACCAGCCATGAAACAATTGGACATTTTCAACGACATTTGCGCGCGCCGGCACAAAGGCAACCCGTTTTCGATGCAGGCGAACCGGGAAACGAACAAAAGCCGGGACCGGCAACGGATTTTGGCGCACATGGCAACCGTTACCGACGCGACCGGCGACGAAATCGAAGCCGCGCTTTCAATGGTTCGAAGCACAGTAAGCGCGCGTTGGTCCGAATTGAAAGCAACGGGCGCGCTAATCAAAACCACCCGCCGAAAAACCCGCACAGGAAGCACGGCGCAGGCTTGGAAACTTTCTCATTTTGCCGGTTCTGACCGTTCTTTTACAGGCGACAACCCATCACAAGACCCCGCCTGAATATTAATCAGAACCGGCAACAATTCCCGCCAACAATGACAACAAGAAAAGCAGGAACACACGGAAAACGCGAAAGCGTGAAGGATTTGCGAAGCGCCGGCGCAGCAATGGCGGCCTGGCTACGTAAAAACGAACGCGGGCGACCATCACGCGCGTTTTTCGCATATGGAACAAACACAAACACAAACACAAGGAAACCCAATGGCAGCAAAACCCAAAGTTAGAACAATCACAAAAGCCGAAAAGGCAAAATCGGAGCTTTCGCGAAACAAGATCAGGCGCGACTTTGAACCGCGCGAAATCCGCGAAATCGCGCAAGCAATGGCGGCGCATTCTCTGGAAATACAAGAGCTGGAAGCGGAAAAATCTGCGGTTGCTTCCCAATACAAATCGAAAATCGACACGGCAAAATCAGAAATGCAGGAAGCCGCAAACCGAATCACCGCCGGCTTTGAACTAACAAACCGTGAATGCTTGGTTGTTTACCGACCGCGCCAGGGCGAAAAGGATTTATTCCACCCGCAAACCGGCGTTTTCATCACCGCGGAACCAATGGCGGAACCGGACTTTCAACGAGAGTTGCGACTTTCCAAAACGCCCAAAAAGAACGCCGCCGAAGGAAAGGAACCCGCCGCGAAACCTGGAGAACCCGACACGAGCGCGGAAAAGAAGGCGACCAGCAAAGAGAAAGCGAAACCGCAATCCCAGGGACAGATTGCCGACGCGTTGAAAAAGGCGGCAGACAAGAAAGCCGACGACGCCGCGAAGAAAGCCGGAAAGGCGAAGAACTAGAACCCGAACCCGCCTGGTTGACGTATCGTTGCGTCAGTCAGGCGCAACTGTAAAACAATGACCGAACAAGAATTCAGCAAAGAAGTTGGAAAGCTTGCAAAAGGTTTATCGGAACCTATGGCGCAAATGTTGCGCGATATTTCCCGATACGGTGACGCGTTCCATTCGTTGCAACGCCGCCCGCCGCACGGCGGCGCAACTGGCACGACCCAGGCGCTTTTCGCGCGCGGTTTGATTATCTCGCTTTCGCAACTTTCCAATTTGGGCGCGTTTGTTTTACTCAGACTGACCCGCCGAAATATTACCGCCCGTTACTACATAAAAGCAGGCAAGCGCATTTGGCACGTAATTGACCGCACAACCGGGTTGCCTGTTTACGATAACAAGCCGACCGGTGACGACGCGCCCGCAATTTTTGGAACGATTGAAGCGGCGCAGGAATGCGCCGAGTATTTAAACGATCTTGAGGAATGATTATTGCAGCCATTGACCCCGGCAACATCCAAAGCGCGCTTGTCGTATGGGATGGAGAAAGCGTTTTATTCAAAGCGCTTTGGCCGAACGCCGAAATTTTCAATTGGCTTGTTGAAGCCGACACGAATTGCGACGCGCTATTGATTGAGCAAATCAGTTGCTACGGTTTGCCAATTGGGAAAACGACCATTGAAGCGATTTTTTGGATTGGTAGATTCTACACCGCCGCGGCAGGTTTCGCTGAACGCCACCGCGTAACACGCCAAACAATTAAAGGGCACCATTGCGGCAAAATGACATCCAACGACGCCAACGTAAGGGCCGTAATGGTTCGCAAATATGGTGAGCCGGGAACAAAGCACGCGCCAGGCGTGACGCACGGACTACGCAAAGATTTATGGGCAGCGTTTGCGCTCGCTACCTATTGGACCGAAACAGAAAACCGCCCGCGGAAGATTTGGAACCAATGAACCCATTCCCGCCAAACGATTTCCCGAAAAACTGGGCAGAGATTGCAAAAGCCGTGAAAACCGCCGCCGGCTTGAAATGTGAACGTTGCGAACAACCGCACGACGTTTTGAGTTTTCATGTTTTGACCGTTCACCATTTAGACGGCGATAAGGGCAATAATTCGCGCTGGAACCTGGCGGCGTTGTGCCCGACTTGTAAGGACAAACTCAATTGTCGAATCCGTTTAGGGCAAATTTTCACCCACTACACAAAGCCTGTTTCGGACTGGTTCAAGCCGCACCTTGAAGGATATTTGCGCGAGCTAGAGAAGGAGAAAACCGGGCCGATTCAATACGCGTTTGCGTGCGCGGCGTGCGGGCATTGCTGGCAACAATCCTTCGACGGCGCAACACCAACAGACGCCAGGATAAAAAATTGCCCGGTTTGCGGAATGGCAGCTTTCCCGCAATCCCGTTGAAAAGAGATTTCCGCCAACCAATAAACGCCCAAAAAAGAAACAATGAAACGAAAGGGCAAAAAGTGAGTAACGACGACGACAACGTAAAACGCTACATGGCGAAAATAGGCGCAAAAGGCGGCAAAGCAACAAGCGCAGCAAAAACCGCCGCGGTTCGGCGCAATCTCAGCAAAGGGCGCAAAGTTTTGGCAGCGAAAGCAAAGGCGAAAGACGGCGACAAATGACCCACAGGAACGCAAAGAACCCGCAAGATTTCCAACCGGGCGACGTTATCAAATCCGTTTACACCGGCGAGCGTTGGAAAATTGTAGAGATTCCGCGCGGCGGCGTTGGGAAAATGTTGAGCCTGGAAAACGGCAGGTTGCAAAGCTGGAATTTTGAAAGCAACAAGCATTTTGTTTTGGAAGAAACCGCAACCAAGGCGTCGACCATTGGCGCGCAAACTGAAATGGAGTTATAAGTGAATGAAACAGGAATGGTTTTAATAGGAATTGCAACGACGTTTAGTTGGGCGGTTGCCTTACTACTTTACGTTGCGCGTTGTCATTATCAGGCAGACGAGATACGGCGCGCGCTATGGCTTACCAAGGACGCGACCCGCGCCGCGCTTTATGACATCGAGAAACAGATTGAAAGCCTGAGAGTTGAACAGCCATCAAAGCCCGCCCCGTCCGCGTTCGTGCCGCTTACCTACTGCGGTAACTGCGGGAAGGTTGCGACCGACAACGAGACGGAATGCGCGAACTGCGGATTGATGTTTAAAGTATGGGAGAAACGATTTGCGCCACTACTTGACGAAAACCGCGGCACAGAACCGTGGGAGGCTTGCCCGAAATGTTTATTCCCTAAAAGGAGTTGTGAGGCTTGCGGGGAAACGTATTGCGATCAAGGCTCGAACCCTTTGTGCGAGGCTTGCCAACAGCATGCAGAGACGAACTGATAGCGTCCACAGGGCGCCACAGGGCGCCCCCGGTAAGGAATCTATTCCGACCGACGCCGCCCGCGGGTTAAACGGCATTCCATACCGTTTTTGCGCGAGGCATTCTGAAACAGAGTTACAAGAAAGACACCTGATGAATTTAGCAGACCAGGAGACAACCCGGCGGCGTTCGCTTAGCGTTTGGCCGCGCGTGTTTACTTTCAACGGCGCCGGAATGGCGACCGCGGAAGGTTGCCAGGCTTTGACGTTTCAATGGGGCTTGCGCAACCGCCGAACCGCCGGCGACTGGTATTGCGTATTGTCCCGGCTTCAGAAAACTTGCAGTTGCAGCGCGCAGAATCCGAACCAATGAAAAAGCCGACCAGTAAACCCGACGCAATCGCCAACCGCCGCCGGTTAAGCGTGAACGAAAAGCCGCGCGCGTTGCGCGTTGTGAATCTTGATTCTGTTACGGTGAAAACCGTCCGCGGCGAAGCTGAGAACAATTCACGCCGGCAACTCTTGAAGCTGTTTCGGAAGGAAACCGCCGCGGAATTTGTCGGCGAGGTTTCGCCAGGCTTTCACCGTTGGGGATTCTCAAAAGGCCAATTCTCATTGATTGACCTGATAGAAAACGTTTTGCACAAATTGCCAGAACCCGCCGCGGTTTCCCTCAGTACGTGGACCGTTGCGAAAGCCGACCTTTCCAGATTGAACGAGTTGATTGATTCCGACGCAATTTCCAGTTTCCGCATCTTGATTGATGCGACCTTTTACAGCAGACAGCCGCAGTTGATTGCGGCGATTCGCGCGAAGCATGGACCCGAAGCAATCCGCATCACCAAGAACCATGCAAAATTTGTTACCTTTTCCGCCGGCTTGTTTCGTATCATTTGCCGCACGTCTATGAATCTCAATTTCAACCCACGCCTGGAGGATATAGAAGTAAAAGACGACCCAGAATTGTTTGATTTCCTGGAGGAAATCGTAACCGCCATTTTCAATTGCCATGATCCAAAAGAACAAATCCGCAGCAAAGAAAAAGTCGCGCGCGACTTCTACGCGATCCGTTAAGCGGACAGCGAAGGAACGCCCACCGCCGCCCGACCTTTCGGACGTAATGGCGCTAATGGTTGACGGTTACTCGTTGCCCACCATCCAAGAATCTTTAGCCGGGAAATGTTCACAAGCCGCCGCCATTGCGTTGATAAAAGAAGCCGTCGCCACCTTCGAAGAAATGGCGCAGGAACCGGAACAGGCAATCAAAGGTTTCGCAATGTGCGCAAGCCGGGAGCTTTACCGGCGAATGCTGGAGGTTGGCGATTTTACCGGCGCGTTGCGCGCTGTTAAACAGTTGCAGGAATTGAGCAGCAAATGAAAAAGCGGAAACCCATTTTCAAGCCGACCCCGGCGAAAACCAAAAGCCCGAAGAAGGCACCGCCGGCGGCGCGAAAGCCCGCGGAGGAATTACACACCGTTAATGGGTTGGCGGAATTGTTGAACGTTGCCCGCCCGACATTGACGCGCGTTTTACATGGCGAAACGCCCGACGCAATCAAAGGCCGGGCGCGCTTATGGTCATTGCCGCGCGTTCGCAAGATTCTGGAGACACGCACGAAGGCGACACTTTCCGACCCGACCGCCAAAACGGCGAGCGCGAAAAAATACGAACTCGAATGCAGAAAAATTGCGGCGCAATGCGCCCAGGTTGAACAACGCAACCAACGCGAAGCCGGCGAACTGACCCGCACCGCGGATTTTGTAGAATTCTTTCAGACATTCCTCGGGGAGATTGACCACATATTGACCCGCAAACTTGAGGTTGAATATCCCAAAACCGTCGCCGGTTTGGAAATCTCCGCAATTCGCGTTAAGGGAAAACATTTGCGCGACGATCTACGCGCACAAATGCGCAAGGCATTGCGCAAACTCCAAACGAAACACACAAAACCGAACAAATGAAAACCACCATAAGCCGGCACGGAATGCTCCTAATTCAAAGTGAATCCGAACTTGAGGATTTCGCTTTGGACACTTTTGTAAAACACCACGAATCCGCGTTTGTAAATACGCCGATCATGTTTTGCTTTGACCACAAAAAACCATTTGAGGCATTGCTTGCGCACTTGAACCAGGAAACGCAGGAAGCGAAAGCCGCCGCCGAAAAAGAGCAGGCAGAGAAAGAGCAGGCAGAGCAGGCGGCAAAGCTGAAACAGGACAATTCGCAACGCGGCGGCAAATGAATCTTGCGCCGATATTT
>Ga0209631_10003750_pt1 | contig 17285 bp, 17 predicted proteins | sample COG_08_FD_184752 | JGI IMG/M metagenome (GOLD analysis project Ga0209631, IMG submission 184752) | Pelagic Microbial community sample from North Sea - COGITO 998_met_08 (SPAdes) (version 2) | ecosystem: Environmental > Aquatic > Marine > Neritic zone/Coastal water | place: Helgoland, sampling...
CAATACCCTAAAACAGTTGCACTCGGGAGCACTGGGAAAACTAGACTGGATCGATGAACGACCGCTCGCTGAAGGCGCTACGGCATTTAAAGAACTTAATAGTGGAGATTGTGGGTCACCAAAAGTGATCCTGCGGCCCTGATCAGGGGACCGGGTCAATCCCGAGTATGAGTCTTAACCGCAGGGAGTTCATGCGCCTACTGGGGATTGCAGGCACAGCGGGTATGACGATCAATAGCCGCGTATTTAGCGAAGAGACTTTTGAATACCGCCTGCAGCAGCCACTTCCTCAAGTCCTGATTATCGGCGCCGGCGCCGCCGGACTCACCGCTGGCTACATCCTGCATAATAAAGGCGTCAGTTTTGAGATTCTCGAAGCCGCGGACACCTACGGGGGTCGCCTAAAAAAGACCGAAGCGCTCGCGGACTTCCCGATTGATCTTGGAGCCGAGTGGCTTCATACATGGATCGGCGCCGATGCCCCTGCGCTGACTCCGGCACTGGCAAACACTCATCCAGACTTCAAGACTTTCAAGTATCAACCTCAAACGGTCTCGCACTGGTCACGAGGGCAGCTGAAAACACGCAACTGGCTCAGCCACTTGATGCCTCGCAAGGATCGCAAGTTCATCAGTTCAACCTGGTTTGACTACTTCGAGAACGAAATCACTCCTGCCATCCTCGAACACATCCAACTTAACGAAATCGTGACCAGAATCGACCGGACAGGCGCACGCGTCCACGTGACAACACACTCCGGACAGCACTATGAAGCTGACAAAGTTATCGTCACCGTGCCAGTCCGTATTCTTCAGGACGGCGACATTGACTTCGTGCCGCCGCTTCCGGCTGAAGCCATCTGTGAGCTCAATAAAGAGAATATGACGCCGGGCCTCAAGGTCTTTATCGAGTTCCAGGAACGGTTCTACCCCGACCTAATCATCGTTGGAAAATTCCTCAAGGCACTGCTGACCGAAGACCACTTGTTCTACGACGCCACGCTTGGCAAAGCCACCGATCGTCATGTGCTGGGCCTGTACGCGAGTGGCACTGCGGTGGCAGATTACACACCCGTACCCGGCAACGAAGCGATCCGTCTGGCCGTTCTCGCACGACTCGATGAGATGTTCAATGGTGAAGCGTCCCGCCAGTACATTAACAGTGTGGTACAGAACTGGACCGCTGAACCCTTCATCCGTGGGACGTATTCACGACACTCAGCCAAGCTCGTCAACCACTTGCGCCAGGTCGACGAGAAGCTCTTTTTCGCTGGCGAAGCGATCAACAAACAATCGCGGACGATCGCGGTACACGGAGCAGGCGAATCAGCTTATCTCGCCGTCAAAGCAGCGCTTGCCTCTGGCTTTGAAGAAAGCTTCACCTGAATCAGTGAAGTCAGTCTCCTCGTCTAAAGAACTTAATAGTGGAGATTGTGGGTCACCAAAAGTGATTCTGCGACCCTAACACCAAGTTAGTCCGTATCAAATTGGTAGTAAGTCTCGTTTAGATAAGCCACGATATCATCGAGCTCGTAATCATTAAGGCCTGTTTTTGCCTGATCGTTACAAAAATCAACAGCCCCCATTAATCCCTCAATTGTTTTGACATTTCGGTTTTCCCGCAAGTAGATTTCTCCACCATCACCGCCAACAACACTCACATGACAGCCCATACAAAAGTTGTCATGTAATGGCTTTCCATCTTCCGCTTCGCCTGCAAGCAAAGCCATAACTGACAAAGGCAAAGTCAAAAGGATGGCGCCAGCAGAAAGTCTTCTAATCATTTTCATTCCAGATTCCGGTCTTGATAAGTTTAAAAATATACCCTTCGCCAAACCCTTAAATCAGCACGGCATTTGTCATTCAGCTCAGCGTAACTATAACCGGCTTCTCAAGACCCGCCTCAACCAGATTATCGCCGGGACCGCCACGATCGATCACAATGAAATCCTGCTGTTCAACAAGGACTAAAAGAGGGTGATGCCAAACACCCGGATGAAAATTAACGCCTTGATGCCCCCTTGCCAGAAAAACATTCACATCTTCTGCCAAAACCAATGGCCCCGGCAACGCAACTGCGACTAAATAATCATGCGCTTGAAGGGGCATAAAAAGTTGTGAGCCTAACGGGTGTTTTTCCATCATCGTGAGTGTCAGCGGACGGGGATAAGGAGAAGCCCGGAAGATATTCGCCAGCGGGCGGCCGCCGTCCGAATCGATGCTGATCCGGGCGAGGTCATGAAATCGCTGGGACGTACCCTGATTGATATCAACAATTCGATCATCAAGCGCTTCGACAACATCACCAAAAAGCGAAAATTCTTCGGCGACCAGCGGTCTCGGGCTGACAGTCATGATCAAAAATCAGCGCTGCGGCTTGCCAAAAGCTCTAAAGCGACTGATGCCGCCGTCTGGAAAGATATTTAAACGCAGGCAATTCACCGCACCCAATTCTTTAAGGGAATCGCTCTCAAAAAAATGCTGGTGATCCATCTCCATTTTAGTGGGCGGCAGTAGATCAGGCCAGCCTGATGCTGTCTTGATCAGGTCCTCGTCATTCAGATCACTCACCAATGCGGCTTGAACCGAACATTGATCTGGATAATTGCCTTTAAAATGTGCCGTGTCGATTTCAAGGTGCTCGATCACTCCGGGTATTCCGAGACGAACGAGGATCCAGTCGTTTCCGGGCTCGCGTCTTCGTCGGGTTTCCCAACCATCCCCCATGTTCATGCCTCGACCCGCCGTCAAAATGACCCATGGGTTTCCATAATGCGCGTTATTGAAACCGGCGATCCGACCACCATTTTCGATCGCTGACAATTCAGCTATTTCCTCGATGCTCAATCGTGTCCAGTCAGGCAACGGCTCGCCGTAGACCCGCAATCTCGCAACACCCCCATCAGGAAATATATTGAGACGAAGATGCGTCGCAGGCTCAGGATCAGAAATCGAAACATAATGATGGCAGTCAGGACCAAGCGGCGTCTCTGACAACAGTTCCCGCCACGCGAGCGCCCCAGGCTGACTCGAGTGACCGCCATCAGCCACTTCGATAGATGCCTTGGTAGGATAGTTGCCCGTGAAATAGCGTGTATCGATATCAACGCCTCTGATTATCCCCCGAGTGCCAAGTTGAATGACGAGGTGGTCAAATCCGCCGCCTCGACGGCGACGGCTCTCCCAGCCATCCATCCATTTACCGTGATCATCAAACTTGTCAGCAATAAAAACCGGCTCACCGTCCTGCAAGATCCTTTCCATCGGCGCAAAAAAGTCATCGCTGCATGACAACGTTTTGGCCCCAAGTCGAGGTGACGCTAAATTCACCAAGTGTCGCGCGAAGTCAGGTATACCCAACACATCGTTCATTTAATGATCCTCGGTAGACACTATGATCTGGTCGATGCGAAGTCGTGCAATACGATGCACTTGAGACAATGCACAATCAAACTCAGTGTCCCAGTCGCTTTGAACACGGTGTCTAAATTGTTCCAAAATACGTTCCTTATCCAGGCCCCGAACCGCCACAATAAAAGGGAATCCGAAACGCTGTTGATAGCGATTATTCAGCTTAGTAAACTCGTCGAATTCTGCGTCGGTGCACCGATCCAGACCAGCGCCCGCCTGCTCCAAAGCGGAGGCCGCCGTTAGTTTTCCCGACACTGCTAATTTTCCAGCCAGGTCAGGGTGGTTTCGAAGCAACTCAAGTTGTGCATCTTGGCCCGCCTGATCGACAACTTCAGACATCGCTGCAAACAATGTTGATGACTCATCAGATAATGATGTTAGTCCACTATCAAAAACCTGTTCGGCAATCCAGCGTGAATGCTCATACACACTTCCAAATATCTCGATAAATAGATCCCGACTCATTTGGCTGGGTTTTTGATTCATGAGGCGCGATAAGAGTGGACCGATCGCCAGTGATGCGCAATGTCAATCCGTCGACAATACCAAACATGGTCATAGCGACGAGTGTGCTTGATAAACCGCTCGAGCGCCGCCAGTCTGCCCGGACGGCCCGCGAGGCGGCAGTGTAAGCCAACCGACATCATCTTGGGCTGATGCTCCCCCTCAGCGTACAAGACATCGAATGCATCGCGCAAATAACTGTAAAACTGATCTCCGCTGTTGAATCCCTGAGGCGTCGCAAAACGCATGTCATTGTTGTCGAGGGTGTATGGAATAACGAGATGCGCATGCCCGTTCACTTCCGTCCAAAATGGCAAATCATCACTATAGTCGTCCGAGTCATACAAAAATCCGCCCTCTTCCGCCACGAGCGATCTCGTTCTTTCGCTTGTCCGCCCGGTGTACCAGCCCCGCGGGCGCTCACCCGTGAGCGCCCGCAGAATTTCAATCGCTTGATTGAGATGCGCGCGCTCAACATCCTCTGCGACATTCCGATAATCTATCCAACGGTAGCCATGGGAGCAGATTTCATATCCTGACTTCATCGCCGCTTCAGCGACAGCAGGATTACGCTGGAGCGCCATCGCGACACCAAAAACAGTCAGCGGCACTTCGTAGCGCTTAAACAAATCAAAAAGTCGCCAAACCCCGACACGGGCGCCATATTCATAAATGGACTCCATGCTGAGATGGCGCTGTCCCGGCCACGGTTCTGCGCCCACGATTTCTGATAAAAATGCTTCAGAACTTTTGTCACCATGCAGAACACAGTTCTCCGCACCTTCCTCGTAATTAACAACAAATTGAATCGCGATTCGAGCGTTACCCGGCCACTTCGCATCAGGGGTATCCTGACCATAGCCAATCAGATCCCGGGGGTATGAATCTTGGTTCCGCATATCACTTAAACTGGGCCAGTTGTTGACTGACATCAGATACTAGCTGAGGATTTAACGATTATGATTAATTATTATCAAATAATATTTGAAAATGTTTTGGTATTTTAAGGTAATGACGACAATCAATTGGTATGTGAGACTGATTTACTCCTATATCCGAGCGGTCGTTAGAGACGGTCGGTACAACATTGAACGTTGGGGAAAAAAATGGGGAAGTTAACAACTCACGTCCTCGACACCGCATCCGGTCTACCCGCCAGCGGCGTCCAGTGGGCGTTATACCGAATCGAAGACTCAGTCGATCTTATCAGGGAAGGTGTGACCAATCCTGACGGCAGGAGCGAGGCGCCCGTCCTGGAAAAAGATGAGTTCGTGTCGGGCGTATATGAACTTCGATTTGCAATAGGGGATTATTTTCGCCTGCGTGGAGTCAACCTTTCAGACCCAGCGTTCCTGGATACCATCGTTATCCAATTCGGTATCAGTGACTCAACCACTCACTATCATGTTCCCCTGCTGGTTTCGCCTTTTGGCTATAGCACTTATCGGGGCAGCTAACGCGCGCGAAGCCTGATGAGTCATTCCCGTTCAAGCTTTCATTGTCTAATTGGCAATAATCCTATCGCGCTTGAAACATTTGACCCGCATCTTACCCTTCTTGATTTTCTTCGACTTGAAAAAAACCTGACGGGAACTAAAGAAGGATGCGCTGAAGGCGACTGTGGCGCCTGCACAGTTCTTGTTGGACGTCTCAGAGAGGGTGAGGTCGAATATCAAGCTGTCAACGCCTGCATCGCGCCTTTGGCCAGCGCTGACGGCACACAGATCCTAACGGTAGAGCACATCTCGGTACCAAAGCCCCATCCCGTTCAAGAAAAAATTGCGGAGCATCATGGATCGCAATGCGGATTCTGTACACCGGGAATCGTGATGAGCCTTGTGGGACTTCACGAAGCGTGCGCAGACGGTCGCGCTGTCGCAGACCCGACCTCAATTAATGACGCGCTCGCGGGAAATCTCTGTCGCTGTACCGGGTATACCCCGATTATTGCTGCGGCAATGGCAGCTTGCAAAACACCGCGACCTCCGCAGTCTGAATCCTTGAGGCAGTCTGCCGAAAGCATCCTGCCGACCTGGGAGCAAGCGCATACTCACCTGGAGTTACAAACCCAAAACGGCGGCTATTTCGCACCTAAGAATCTCAGGCGCCTGTGGGAAATCAAGACTAACTTTCCGAATGCTCAGCTCGTTGCGGGTGCGACTGATGTAGGGCTATGGGTTAACAAAGCACATCAAACATTCACACAAATTGTGGACATCAACCACATCGAAGAACTCCGAAAAATCGAGCGGCGCCCTTCGTGCCTCACGATTGGCGCGAGCGTCACGCTTGCCGAAGGTCTGAAGCCAATGGCCGAGATTTCCAGCGATCTAGATGTATTGCTTCGCCGCTTTGGCTCTGCTCAGGTTCGCTCTAAAGCAACCTTTGGAGGTAACATCGCTAACGGCTCTCCCATCGGTGATTTGGCGCCGGCCTTGATTGCCCTCAACGCAACGCTAAGACTGGCTAACCCTTCAGGCAAGCGTGATCTTGATCTTGAGAATTTCTTTATTGACTATGGCAAGCAGGACCTGGGTCCTGATGAGGTTGTCGAGAGTATTAGTATCCCGTTGCCAAGTGCCGCCCATTTTTACTGTTGGAAAATTTCCAAACGATTCGATCAGGACATCAGCGCCCTAAGTGGTGCGTTCGCATTCAATATAAGCGACGGCATCATCTCTTCTGCTCGGATTGTATTTGGTGGTATGGCATCCACACCAAGTCGGGCTATCGAATGTGAAAAAGCGCTCGTCGACCAACCGGTCTCTCCCGACACATTCTCGACTGCAGCAGCAGCCCTTGACGGCGACTTCTCACCTATCTCCGACATGCGAGCGAGTGCCACATACCGAACGCTTGCCGCGCGGGGCCTTTTGCAAAAATGTATGCAGCGACTGGAGAATCGCAACCCCGGGTCACTCTACTCCTTTGCCGCCGAGGTCAATGATCTTGCCTGACTTATCGAACACGAGCGTTGGGAGACCGATCGCGCACGATAGCAGCCTCAAACATGCCACAGGCGAAGCGATTTACATCGACGATATTAGACTTCCGTCGGAAACGCTCCACCTTGCCGTCGGTGGTGCCAAGCGGGTTTGCGGGAGCATCGAAAAAATTGATCTTGCTGCCGTGCGATCAGCGCCCGGGGTAATTGATGTTTTTTGCGCACAAGATTTACCCGGACACAATGACGTCAGTCCGAGTGGTCGGGGAGATGATCCCATTCTGGCTCAAGAGACGGTCAGGTTCGATGGAGAACCCGTTTTTGCCGTTGTCGCCTCCAGTCATCGAGCGGCGCGGGCCGCTGCCGCATTGGGCGTCGTGACGCTGTCTGAAAGCGAGCCGATCCTAACGATCGATGATGCATTGGCAGAAGAGTCTTTTGTAAGCGAGGAACAAGTCATGACTCGTGGAAACGCGACCCGAGCGTTGGCAGATTCACCGCACACACTTGAGGGCATCATTCGATGCGGTGGTCAGGATCATTTTTACCTCGAAGGCCAAATTTCCGTCGCGGTACCGCAAGAAGATGGCGACATGCTCATCTACTGCTCAACTCAACATCCAAGCGAAATTCAAGATCATTTGGCTAAGGTTCTTGGAACGCCTGCCCACGCTGTGACGGTTGAGGTAAGACGAATGGGTGGCGGCTTCGGCGGAAAAGAGAGTCAGGCTTGCCAATGGGCCGCGCTCGCAGCGGTCGCGGCTCAACGAAACCAGTTGCCGGTGAAGTGTCGCCTTGACCGGGACGATGACATGAAGCTAACCGGCAAACGTCATGATTTTCGCTTTGACTGGCGCTTGGGGCACGATGCCGAAGGACGAATTCTCTCTGTGGATTGCGATATGGCTTCCCGATGCGGCTGTTCACTGGACCTGTCTGACCCGATAAATGATCGCGCAATGTTTCACCTTGATAACGCCTATTTTTTCCCGGCCGTCGCCATTCGATCAAAACGATGTTTTACGAATACGGTGTCCAATACCGCTTTTAGAGGCTTTGGCGGACCACAGGGCATGCTGGCCGGTGAGCGGATGATTGAAGCCGTCGCGCGCGCCACGGGCCTTGATCCGCTTACCGTCAGAAAGCGTAACTTTTATTCTCCAGATAACAGAAATATTACCCCCTACCATATGACAATCGAGGACTTTGTTCTCGATGACATAGTGGAAGCACTTGAAACAAGCAGTGACTATTGGAACAGACGCGAATTAATTCAACAGGAAAATAACAAGAACCCTGTCACCCGCCGGGGGCTCGCGCTCACGCCGGTAAAATTTGGAATCTCATTTACCGCGACCTGGTTTAACCAGGCCGGTGCCCTGCTGCACATCTATAAGGACGGCAGTGTCCATCTCAATCATGGCGGCACCGAGATGGGACAAGGCTTGTTCACAAAGGTGGCCCAGGTCGTGGCGACCGCGCTCGGTCTACCCATAGAACAGATCAAAATATCGGCAACACGGACTGATAAAGTGCCGAATACTTCGGCGACCGCTGCCTCTTCAGGCGCAGACCTGAATGCTATGGCCGCGCGAAATGCAGCCATCGTTCTCAAAAAACGTCTTTCATCATTTGCGGCGCGACATTTTAAAATAGATACTGAATCGCTTCGTTTTGAGGACGGAAAAATTGATCTTGGGGATCGATCAATCTCTTTTTCAAAACTGGTTGAACTTGCCTACATGAATCGCGTGCAGTTATCAGCCACCGGTTTTTATCGTACCCCCAAAATCCATTACGACCGTAAAAACGCAAAAGGTCGGCCGTTTTACTACTTCGCCTATGGCGCGGCCGTAAGCGAGGTCGCAGTCGACACTTTGACAGGAGAAAATCGGGTGCTCCGCGTCGACATCCTGCACGACGTGGGTCGATCCCTAAACCCGGCAATTGACCTTGGACAGATTGAAGGCGGTTTCATTCAGGGAATGGGTTGGCTTACAACTGAGGAACTATGGTGGGATTCACAGGGCGCCATTCGAACGCACGCGCCATCGACTTATAAGATTCCCAGCTGCACTGACAAACCTCAAAAAATTAACGTTAACTTATGGGCTCATGGTGAAAACGTAGAGCAAACAATCCATCGCTCAAAAGCCGTTGGCGAGCCCCCGCTTATGCTTGCAATCTCGGTTCATCAGGCGTTATCAGATGCCGTATCGAGTGTCAGCGCCTATCAGCATGCCCCGGCATTAGACGCGCCTGCAACACCCGAAGCGCTCCTTAACGCAATTCAAATCGAGCGCGCGCGCGCCCGTCACCCGGAAAAGGAGGCAACTTGATCCACGCATTACCAAGTCCCTCCGGTTGGGTAGATTATTCAATCTCCTCGGCTGAGCAGGCAACGCGGGCTGTCCTTGCCATTGTGAGTGCAGGTCGAGGATCGACGCCAAGAGACCACGGCACCTCGATACTGATCCTCGAAGACGATGCTCATGGGACAATCGGCGGTGGTGAATTCGAGCGAGTCGCAATAGAGGCCGCCCGCGCCATGCTTGCTGGAAATGGAATCTGGCGCCGGTCGGTATTGACATGCGCGCTGGGGCCAGACTTGGGTCAATGTTGCGGCGGCGTCATGAGCGTTGTGCTTCAGCCAATAGATGTCTCATCAATCAAATGGCTCCGGAAAATTAAAAGCGTTCTTGACGCCTCCAGTCCTGTTCAAATCTTTTTCGACAAAAAGTATCCTGACAGGCCTCCCCGGATTTCAGCGCCAACCGTTCAATCAATCCACCCCACTGACACCGACTCCGGTTTCTTACTCCTCGTGGAACAGAATTGGCCAAAAGTTGCGCTTTTTGGGGCAGGTCATGTCGGCCGTGCACTAAGCACCATCGCTTCCCAACTGCCGATCCGACTCAGTGTTTTCGACCAACGAACGGAACAATGTGCGCTCGTGCCAAGAGCCGATAACCTGTGGATTGAACAAAGCATTGATCTGTTGGCCAAAGCCGCCCAGTTGAATGACTTTCGAGCGGCCCTCATCATGACGCATAGTCATCAGCTGGACTATGAGCTTTGCAAAGTTTTGCTTCCCAACGCTGCCATCAGGCATATCGGCCTTATCGGCAGTAACAGCAAATCGAAACGATTCAGGAAAAATCTGAAAAAAGATGGTCTCCGTGAGTCTGATATCGCCCGACTCACCTGTCCAATAGGTCAAAATGGCCCTCCGGGTAAAGAACCGGGCACAATTGCACTCGCTGTGTTGTCGGAGTTATTGCAACACCTCACAATTCACTCAAATCAACTTAATGAACAATCTATAGACGCGGCGGCCTAGCGGAAAAAATGGAATCCGAAAAACATAGTCATGATTACTACATGGGTCTGGCCGTCGAGCTTGCCACACAGCATATGGAAGCTGGCGCTGGCGGACCGTTTGGTGCGGTCATCGTTCGAGCCGGTCAAATAATCGGTTCCGGATGGAATCGTGTCACCTCTCACAATGATCCCACAGCGCATGCTGAAGTTAGCGCGATTCGAGCAGCTTGCGAATCTGTCGGCGATTTTTCGCTGAAAGGATCTGTAATTTACTCCACGTGTGAGCCCTGTCCGATGTGTCTAAGCGCAATCTGGTGGGCCCGAATTGATGCTATTTATTATGCGAGCACGCGAGATGATGCAGCAAAGATTGGATTTGATGACGCTGCGCTATACGAAGAAGTCTCACTTGCGATTCAAGACCGTCGCCTTCCGTTGCGAAGGTGCGCCATCAAGGAAGCAGATGCACTCATGAATAAATGGCTTAATAAGAAAAACAAAGTACCCTATTGACCCCTGATCTTAATTGCTCATCATAATGTCAAAACTAAGCCGCACTTAAGTAATATCAAACAATGATCCCAGCGCTTCTCGAACTTCGAGGCATTCAGAAGATATTTCCGGGCTGTATTGCCAATGACGATATTGATCTCACCATCGCTCCGGGTGAGATCCACGCACTGCTGGGTGAGAACGGGGCAGGTAAAAGCACGCTCGTAAAAATGATTTACGGCGTGTTAAGACCGGATCAGGGTGAAATTCTCTGGAGAGGAAAATCCGTCCAAATTGACAACCCGGCGAGTGCTCGAGCCCTTGGTATTGGCATGGTGTTCCAGCATTTCTCGCTATTCGAGTCCATGACCACGCTTGAAAATGTGGCACTCGCTCTCCCGGCACAGAACCTTGACCTGCTTAGAGCGCAATTAGAAAAAACTGCAAACGAGTATGGGTTAAAACTTCACCCTGATCGTTATGTCTATGATCTCTCGATGGGGGAGCGTCAGCGAATTGAGATTGTCAGATGCTTGCTTCAAGATCCTAAACTGATCATTCTGGATGAACCAACGTCCGTGCTGACTCCTCAGGAGTCTGATGTTCTGTTTGAGACATTGCGCAAGCTTGTATCTGAAGGTCGGTCGATTCTCTACATTAGCCACAAACTCGAAGAGGTTCGCGCGTTGTGTGGCCAAGCGACCATTCTTCGGGGTGGTAAACGGGTCGATAACTGCGTACCCGCTAAAGAGACTGCCCAGTCACTGGCGGAAAAAATGATCGGCCGGCGGGTCGAACCCCTCCAGAACCGCGAAACATCAATATTGAACCAGAAACGTCTTATCGTGAGCGATCTTTCAAAACACTCTGACGAGTTGCATGGGACGGATATCCAAGACGTCACTTTTACAGTTCATGCAGGAGAGATTTTAGGTATCGCGGGCATTGCGGGAAACGGGCAAACCGAGCTGATGGCGGCACTGACCGGAGAAACGGGACCGCCTCAATCTGGCTCAATTGAAATAGAAACCCAAGACGTCACCGCTATGACTCCCATGGATCGACGGCAGCTGGGTGCGGTTTTCGTACCCGAAGAGCGAATTGGACAGGCCGCTGTTTCTAATCTGAGCCTTGTTCAGAACAGTTTTTTGACTGCGGGCAAACGGATGGGATTTGTCTCCGCTGGCATCATCGACTGGTCAGCGGTTGGCGCATACACGGGTCACATTCTCGATCGTTTCGATGTTCGCGCAACCGGTCAAAATGCCCTCGCAAGCAGCCTTTCAGGCGGAAATCTTCAAAAATTTATTGTCGGGCGAGAGATCTTGCAAGCCCCTCAATTAATTGTCGTGTCTCAACCCACCTGGGGAGTAGACGCGGGCGCCGCGGCTGCGATTCACGAACAGATTCAGGAACTGGTCGCAAACGGTGCGGGTGCGCTCGTCATCTCCCAGGATCTTGATGAGATTTTCAGCCTCTGCGACCGGATTGCGGTGATCTCCCAAGGGCGTCTATCAACACCTCGCCCCGCGGCTGAAATCACGACGGAAGCGGTTGGACTGCTGATGGGCGCCAGTAATCATGCCTCTGGAGATGTCCTTGCTAACGCTTGAAGCCAGAGCCACGCCCTCGGTGAGCGCCGCGTGGCTCTCACCGCTACTGGCGCTTACGCTAACCGCTATCACGGGTGCCGCGATTTTCCTGATCATGGGGAAGTCGCCGGGCATCGCACTTTATATTTACTTCGTCGAGCCATTAACATCCTGGTCTGGGCTTTCTGAAGTTTTAGTTAAGGCCGGGCCGTTGATTTTAATTGGTGTGGGCCTATCAATTGGTTTCCGCGCGGGCATCTGGAATATTGGCGCAGAGGGTCAATTCATTGCCGGTGCATTGCTCGGGAGTGCCCCGGCGATATTTTTTTACGAAAGCGTGAACCCTTTAATTCTCCCCCTCATGATGCTCCTCGGAATCTTGGGCGGCATGGGCTGGGCCGCAATTCCAGCGATTTTAAAGACCCGCTTTAATGCCAATGAAATTCTGGTCTCGTTGATGCTGGTGTATGTTGCCGAATTGCTTCTTATTCATCTCGTGCAAGGTCCGTGGCGCAACCCCCAGGGCTGGGGATTCCCAGGGACCCGTATGTTCCCCGATGCGGCGCTTCTGCCGGTCTTTTTTGCAGGATACCGGATTCATCTTGGCACCATCATCGCTATTGTGGTGCCTTTGCTGGTGTGGTTCGCTCTCGCAAAGACCCAATTCGGATTTCAGATCAAAGTCTTCGGCTCCGCACCACTCGCGGCCCGTCATGCTGGCATCGGCGAGAAACGAATGATTTGGGTGACGCTCATGATCGGCGGTGGCTTAGCCGGACTCGCGGGCGTCATTGAGGCCAGCTCAACAATCGGACAACTTGTCCCAAAAATCTCCCCTGGCTATGGCTTTACCGCGATTATTGTTGCGTTCCTTGGGCGATTGCATCCCGTCGGTGCGCTGCTTGCCGGCATCGCAATTGCGGTCACCTATATTGGGGGTGAAGGCGCTCAAATTTCAGCTGGCCTGCCCAAAGCCGTAACCGGTTTATTTCAGGGCATTATTCTTTTTTATCTTTTGGCTTTTGATCTACTCACTCGCTATCGACTGACACGAATCACCATCTCGAAGAACGCAACATGACCGAATTAATTATTGCATCGATCATGACCATCATGACCGCTGCCACGCCTCTCATCTTTGCTGCAACCGGGGAGCTGATTTGTGAAAAGTCGGGTGTACTGAATCTTGGCGTTGAAGGTATGATGCTCATCGGTGCCGTGTTCGGGTTTGCGGCCGTCACAGTCACAGGCGCGCCGATGCTGGGTGTCTTTGCCGGGGCGCTTGCCGGCATCTTTGCATCCTTGATATTTGGCTTTCTAACGCTATCCCTTCTTTCGAATCAGGTCGCGACAGGCTTAGCTCTCACTATTTTTGGAACCGGGCTGTCCGCACTTTTTGGCCTTGAATATGTTGGCAAGACAATCGAGCAAATAGAGCCTATCTATATCCCTGTGTTAACCGATCTACCTATTGTGGGAAGAATTCTATTTGGGCATGACCCGCTCATTTATCTTGCGATTGGGATTTTGGGTCTAACTGCTTGGTTTTTACGTCGAACCCGAGCCGGAATGGTATTGAGAGCGGTTGGTGATTCTGACTATTCCGCTCATGCAATCGGATATCCGGTGATTGCCATCCGTTACGCTGCAGTGGCTTTCGGGGGCGCAATGGCAGGCCTGGGCGGCGCATACCTTTCGTTGGCTTACACGCCGCTTTGGGCCGAGAATATGAGTGCCGGACGAGGTTGGATTGCCCTCGCGCTCGTGGTTTTTGCCAGCTGGCGCCCCAGCCGGGTTCTGCTAGGAGCCATGCTTTTTGGCGGCATTACGATCCTGCAATTAAACGCTCAGGCTGCAGGTTTAGGTATCCCAGCCTCCTATATGTCAATGCTCCCTTACATTGCGACCATAGTTGTATTAGTCTTGATATCGCGCGACTCGACCCGAATCCGACTGAACGCTCCTGCATGTCTTGGGCGGGCTTTCCGGGCCGAACGCTGATGAGATAATTAAAAATTAGAAAACCAAATAGAGGATTTTTACCGTGAAAAAGTTTTTTAGACTGACTGCGATGGCATTTGCCGGCGCGCTCGTAATTGCTTCAGGCGCTGCCTCAGCTGAGAAGTTGAAGGTCGGCTTCATCTACATTGGCCCACCTGGGGATTTTGGCTGGACCTATGCCCATGATCAAGGCCGAATGCAAATTGAAAAAGAACTCGGCGATCGTGTCGAGACCACATTTGTCGAGAACGTACCCGAAGGACCGGATGCAGAGCGCGCAATTGCAAAACTCGCAGAGACCGGACACGAACTGATCTTCACAACATCTTTTGGATATATGGAGCCAACCCTGAAAGCGGCCAAGCGCTTTCCTAATGTGAAATTTGAGCACGCCACCGGTTATAAGCAAGCCGACAATGTGGCCACCTATAACGCAAAATTTTATGAAGGTCGGTATGTTCAGGGCGTGATTGCGGGCAAGATGTCGAAAACCAACACCGTAGGCTACATTGCGTCATTCCCGATTCCTGAAGTCATTATGGGCATTAACGCTTTCTTGCTTGGCGCTCATTCTGTGAATCCTGACATCAAACTTAAAATTGTTTGGGCATATACCTGGTTTGATCCGCCAAAAGAAGCTGATGCTGCAAAAGTGCTGATGGATCAGGGCGCAGATATCATCACGCAACACACGGATAGCACTGCAGCACTGCAGGCGGCAGCCGAACGGAATGTGCTCGCTTTTGGCCAAGCATCCGACATGATCCAGTTTGCGCCAAGCACCCAGCTAACATCGATCATCGACGAATGGGGTCCTTACTACGTTGAAAGAACTCAGGCTGTGCTCGATGGCACCTGGACATCGGGAGACACCTGGCACGGCATGTCTGACGGCCTGGTCGTGATGGCGCCGTACACTAATATGCCCAACGATGTGGCAACTCTAGCCGCGGAAACCGCAGAATCCATCCGGACCGGCGCATTTCATCCATTTACAGGGCCTATCCATAACCAGGCTGGTGAACTGGTCGTGCCCGAAGGAGAAGTTGCAGATGATGGCATGCTCGCGGGCATGATGTTTTACGTCAAAGGCATTGATGACGAAGTACCCAACTAGTCTTGACGATTTGACTACCAAAACCCGTCCCTCGCTGGGGCGGGTTTTTTTTGCTTCTTTATTCTCCAAATGACCCGAATCTGGATCAAGCATCCCCTTGGCATCTTCGCTGATCACGCAGATGGTGGCATCGTTGTCGAAGGTCATAAGATTAGTCATTTAGTTTCCGCCGGTGAGACCCCCTCTCCTCCATATCAAGTTTTCGATGCTTCCGAACATGTTGTCCTTCCCGGTCTAATCAACACTCACCATCACTTTTATCAAACCCTGACTCGCGCGATCAAACCTGCCTTGGGTCTGGAACTTTTCGATTGGCTCAAAACACTTTACCCCATCTGGTCCAAACTGGATCCTGATCTGCTTGAGGTCGCTACCGAACTCGCACTCACGGAACTGCTGCTTTCCGGATGCACCACAGCCTCGGATCATCATTATCTTTATCCAAGCGGACTGGAGCACGCGGTGGACATTCAGGCTGAGGTTGCTTGCCGAATCGGCATTCGGGCGACCCTGACGCGAGGGTCTATGGACTTATCGCAGAAAGATGGCGGGCTACCGCCCGACAGCGTTGTCCAGAAAACCGAAGCCATTTTGCTCGACAGCGAGCGTGTCATTAGCGAACACCATCAATCTCATCCAGGCGCAATGATCCAGATCGGTCTTGCGCCGTGCTCGCCTTTTTCAGTAAGTCACACGCTGATGAAAGAATCTGCCGTTCTCGCAATGCAAAAAGGCGTACGCCTGCATACTCATCTGGGCGAGACCCTAGATGAAAATAATTACTGTCTGCAAAAACACCGTATGCGCCCTCTCGACTATCTGGAGACCTGTGGTTGGCTGAATGCCAGCACCTGGCTGGCCCATGGCATTCACTTCACCCAAGATGAAATTTATCGCTTGGGCAAAGCAAAAACAGCGATCACACATTGTCCACACTCAAACATGACGCTTGCATCAGGATTATGTCCTGTGCGCTCTCTTCAGAATGCAGGAAGCGCTGTCGGCCTCGGGGTTGATGGCTCAGCGTCTAACGATGCCTCAAATCTAATTGAAGAAGTTCGGGCGAGCATGATGCTGCAGCGACTACGAGAAGGCGCAGCTCATTTTAGTCATCTTGATGCACTTAAGCTTGCGACAGAAGGAAGTGCTCACTGCCTCGGTCGGGACGACATTGGCGTCCTTGCGGCAGGCAAACAGGCTGATCTTGCGCTTTTTAAATTAGATGACCTGCGTTACAGCGGGTTCCATGATCCACTCGCTGCGCTCATTCAGTGTGGCGCATCTCGTGCTGACTGCGTCATGATTGGGGGCGAATGGCGGGTCACAGAAGGCAAGATTCAAGGACTTGATGAAATTGATCTGGTCCGGCGTCACAGCAACGCGGCTAAGACACTTCGGCAACGGGCTGGTTTGGAAGGTTAGTTCATCTCCAAATGCTTTTATTCAGAGATGCTCGCTTGACGGAGGCGCGATATTCCGAAGTCCCGTTACCACGCCATCTCGTTTTCGCAGCTTCGCTGACATCTCGATCACTTAACGACAGATCGTCCTTGGGTCGCAAACGATCACCATAGCGTAATCCTGATGTTGATCACGCTTCTAAGCTCCCGAAAACAAAACCTATCAATAAAAAATAAACCTACTGGTTTAAAAGTCGAAGAACGACGAAAGTAGCGATCATTAATACCACCGCAATAACAATGAAGCCGGGGCCTGGGGATTTCAAAAGTTTACCTTCGCTCGATGTTTTTAGTTATCTGAATATGAAGCTGTTTTTACTGACCTGGGTTCACCTGTTCCCATGACAATCGACCCTCCGGCTGATCATCTCCTGATCGGATTGCGCTTTGCTGCAGGCGACTGAAAATCATCTTGTCCAAACGCACTCGGCACAGTAACGATGG